>Ga0214192_1000011_pt1 | contig 135399 bp, 233 predicted proteins | sample TroBogEpilimnion_44_FD_153030 | JGI IMG/M metagenome (GOLD analysis project Ga0214192, IMG submission 153030) | Freshwater microbial communities from Trout Bog Lake, WI - 29JUL2008 epilimnion | ecosystem: Environmental > Aquatic > Freshwater > Lake > Epilimnion/Euphotic zone | place: Trout... | reverse complement strand
CTATGAGTTATACCAAGCTATCACTCATGGTGGTATTGATAATCCACAAATATATACGATGGCTTATGCTATGGGATATGGAATGGATAAGACCATAAGCAAGGATAAGGTTCTGCAACAAGCTGATTTCTACATCAATGAAATCCAGAAGGTCTATTCAGACTATGTGGCTAAGGGTAACGCTAAGAAGCAAGAACTCCTTACACAAAAAAATAACGAAAACCAATCACTATCTCATGAGGTTGATTTGATAAAGCAGCAAATAGATGCTTTGAACCTTCAACTCAATGACCGTCAAAGCAAGTTATCAGCTATTGAAGGTAAGTATATGCCAATGATAGCTGAAATCGATAGCAAGCTTGCAGCTAACGATTCTGCTAAGACACAAGTGGTGACTTCTATCCAGCAAGTAAAGACAGGTATTGTAAACAACATAAAATAAAATAAAATGGCTACTCAAACAAAAATTTCAAATAATATCAATGCAGACTTATCTGCGCTCCCAATCCTAAAACACTTCAACCAAGACGAAATCGTAACGAAGGTTGATAACTTCAGAAAGGGTGAAAAAGACCTCTTCTGGTTCCTTAAGCTAGCGTCTATCGTAGGTGTTGGTTATCTTCTGTGGACCTATGTTCTACCTCCAGTATTCGTGGCTCTTGGTCAAATGCTGGCACTTGCAGCAACAGGTATAATGCTGGTGGCTTTGGTAGTAGCAGCACCTGTAATCTTTAAGGGTATACGTATCCTTACACGTGAACTACACAAAGCTGTTATCAAGTATGACCCATTCGCTGAACTTGAAGCTCAACGTGATAAGATGATACAAAACCAAACCACCTTCCGTATTGCCAAAAGCAATATCGCTCAACTCAAGCAAGAAATGGAAATCGAAGCTTCCAATTCTGAAAAAGAAGCTGAAGCTGGTCAATCAAAGATACTAGCACTTCAAGGCAAAGCAGAAAAGATTAAGTCCGATATGGATAATATGGTTAAGGCCAGAGGTGTCGAAGCTAAGTCTGATGATGAATATGTAAATAAGGCATCTGAACTTCAAAAAGCACTTGCTGAAGCACAGCGTGTTGCTAATAAGTTGACTCAAGCCAAGGACTTCGTTCAGAAGTATGGTAGTCGTGCCGCTGTTATGAAGAAGATGGGTCAAAAGCTTACCATGGTTGAAACCGCTATGGAAATAAAGGTAGCCGACTTCGATGCTACGGTTGAAATGCTTAAGAAAGACTACGCATTCGGTCAAAAAGCCAATGCCGCAACAACAGCTGCAAAGTCAGCACTTGGCTTCACGAAGGGATGGGAACTTGACTATGCTCTTGATGTTGTGACATCTACAATCTCTGCCGATATCGCTATGACTGCTGGTAACTTGAAGGATATCGAGACCCTTACTAGCAACTATACGCTCGACTCTGACGAACTCTACGCTAATCTCAACCAGATTGCCGATAAGATTAAGGTTGGTCAAGACATCATACCTCAAGCTAAGCAGTACGCTAACCCTGACTATCAACTCACAGCGAGTGATAAGCTTAAGTCTGGTGGCTTTGGAGATATGTTCTAATAATTTTTAACAAAAAAAACTTGGTAGTATAAAATACATTTATTACCTTTGTAACGTAAACATTTAAAAACAAAAAAAAAAACAAAATAACAATGGGAGCAATTCTAAAAACAAAAAAACTAACAACACTTGCTGAGGGTATCATAGTAACTCTTGCAATCGCAGTACTTCTTGTAGGGGTATATTTCGTATCGCCAGGTCTGCGCGTAACCGCTTCAAAACAACTCAAGGGTCTTACCCTTAGTTCAGATAAGCTTGACAACGTAACCAAAGGCGAAAAGCTGCCTTTGCCTTCTGCCACGCCATCAACCAGCGTAGCCAATAAGCCACTTATGCGTATCGCTGAATACGCTTGGAATGGTAACTCTGGTATGATTGTAGCTAATGGTGGCCCTCGTACTACCAAAGGTAGTCTTATGGAAGCTGCTGATGTAAATCTCGAAATAGTTCGTATGGATGGTGTTAACGACCTTCGTAATATGCAACTCAAATTCGTTGAAGAACTCGCTGCTGGTAATGCTAATCCTACTTCTGAAAAATCAGCGTTTGCTGTTAGTATCATGGGTGATGGTGGTCCATACTACCAGACAACTACTCAACAAGCACTTGACCAAAAGTTTGGTAAAGGCAAGTATCATATCAAAAACATCGGTGCTATTGGTCTATCATATGGTGAAGACAAGCTGATAGGACCTAAAGCATGGAAAGACAATCCTCAAAGCCTTAAGGGTTCTGTTATCTCAGCCGTAATCGGTGATGGTGACTGGGTTGTAGCTGTGAACTATTGTTCAGCTAATAAGGTAGCGATTAACCCAGACCCTACAACTTATGATGCTGAAGCGGTTAACTTCGTACCTGCACCTAACGATGACTATATCGAAGCAATCAAAGACCTTATCAAGTCACAAAAAACTGGATATACCATACCTTTGAAAGAGGTTAAGAATGGTAAGCTTACAGGTAAAACCGTTAATAAACAAATCACAGGCGGTGTTACGTGGACGCCAGGTGATAAGCTTGCTTTTGATAACCTCAGCGGATTTACAGATGTGGTATCTACCAAAGACTTCGTAAACCAAATGGCAACTTGTGTATTCGTTATTCAAGAATACGCTTTGTCACACGAAAAAGAAGTAACGAATATCCTTAAGCAAACATATACAGCTAATAACCAGTTCAAGCTATATGATGAATGGGCGGTAAAAGCATCTGAGTGTGTAGCTAAGACCTATAACTTCGAAACTGGTAAGTACTGGTACGATATGTTCAAGGGTCAAACAGGTACCAAAGATGGTCTTGACTATCATGTAGGCGGTACGCTTGTATTCAACTACGCTGATGCTCTCCAATACTTCGGTGTAACAGATGGTAACAATCGTTATAAAGCGGTATACAACCAAGTATCTAGTTACTTGACGGACCTGAACGCAGGTGGATTTAATCAGACATGTAAAGACGGTGTATTGGGTTATGAAGATGCTGTTAACTTGTACTTCTTGAAGTCTATCTCTGATGTTGACGCTGGTACAGCTACGAAACAAGACTACAGCAAAAACAAGACAGAAGTTATGGCTAATGGTCACTGGAATATAAACTTCGCTACTGGTAGCACAGCTATCGAAGGTTCAGAAAAAGACCTCACAACCATATACAACCTTCTTGTTCAAGCAGAACAAACCAAGCTTCAGATAGTTGGTTATACCGATAACGTTGGTGATGCAGCATCAAATGTAACGCTGTCTAAGGGTCGTGCAAACTCTGTGGTACAATACTTGACTTCGAGAGGTATTTCCAGTTCGAGGTTCCAACTTGTAGATGGTAAAGGTGATAGCAATCCAATTGCTGATAACAACACAGCTACTGGTCGTGCTAAGAACCGTAGAGTTGATATCACACTGTTGAAATAATCAACACATACTTATCAAAACCTCAGCATAATGCTGGGGTTTTTTTATTTAATAAAGCTTGGAAATTAAAAAAACATTTTGTACCTTTGTCATCAAATAATACTAATGAAGAAAATACTTAAGCCATTTGAGGAATTATCCTCCAAAACAACATCTAGCATAATGACTACTTGGTTGTTTATCCTAGTAGCTTTTTGGGTTGCCTGTAGCTTTGGCGACACCCATTTATTCCCAACACCAAAACAAGTTGGTAGCGGCCTTGTTGACCTATGGAAAGAGGGTCTGGTTGTTCACATAGTAAGTTCGATAGCACTTTGCGGAAAAGCTGTCTTCATATCGATACTAATATCATTGTTCCTAGCTTATTCTTCAGCGATACCTTTCTTTTCCCCAATAGGCACATTCATATCTAAGCTGAGATACTTGCCATTAACAGGTATAGCGTTCTATCTAGCAATCATGATAAACGATGCTAGGGTCTTGCAGGTTTGGGTATTGGTTGTATTCATGACAACCTTTCTTACAACCAGCTTGATTCAAATGATAAAGGATATTCAACCAGAAGAATTTGACCACGCTAGGACACTTGGTTGTAGTCGTTGGGAGATACTATGGGAAGTGGTTATAAAGGGTAGGCTGGACTACGTATTTGAACTCGTAAGACAAAACCTAGCAATCGTATGGATGATGCTTGTTACGGTAGAGTCTATCTTGGTTGCCGCTGGTGGTCTTGGGTTCTTGATAAAAAACAATGATAAGCTTGGTGATAGCGGAAAAGTAATCGCATTGCAAATAATAATCGTATTGCTTGGCTTATCTTTGGACTTCATAATCACAAGCCTTCGCAAGCTTATTTTTACATACTCAAATTTTTAATATGATACAATACTCAGAAAAAGACACAATCCTTTACGTGGATAAATTAAGTGTTGGTTATGGTCAAAAACCTGTCTTGAAAGACATCAATATGGTCATCAAAAATGTTGTAAGAGAGGGTCATGCATCTACAGGACAAGTTGTTGCAATCATAGGTCGTTCTGGTCGTGGTAAGTCTACCCTATTCAAGGCTCTGACTGGCTTGATTAAACCAACAAGCGGTCAGATACTAATTACGGATATGAGAACATCAGATGTCAATGACGCTAAGATAATCGAAGAAGGCGATATGGGTTTTGTTGACCAGAAATATACGCTTTTTCGCCATAAGACGGTGGAAGATATAATGCACTACGCTATGCGTAAGTCTGCTATGAAAAAGGAAGAAAAAGAAGCCCTTATTACCAAGTATCTGGACGAATGGGGCTTATCTGAACACCGTAAGAAGTATTCATGCGAATTATCTGGTGGCCAACGTCAACGCACAGCCATCATAGAGCAAATCCTTTCATCAAAACACTTCATGATTCTTGACGAACCATTCTCTGGATTGGATGTTGGAAATATAGAAAGGGTTAAGCAAGCGTTCGAAAGAATCAAGGATGATAACGAGTATAATACGATTATATTTTCCACCCATGATATAAAGCTGGCAATCGAATTGGCTGATGTTATTTATATCATTGGCTTTCCAGAAGGCACAACAGAATACAGCACGATAGTAAAGCATTATGACTTGAAGGCTATGGGATTGGCTTGGACCGAATACAAGGATAACCACAGGATTGTATTCAATGAAATAAAGGAGCTTTTATTGAAATCATAACTTGACATTAAGCTTTAGAATTCGTATATTTGTTGTTCGAGATATATTTATATCAGAATATAACAAAATAAAAAAACAACTATGGATAAAGGTTTTAACGATTTGTTTAATGACTTTTTAAATAACAGAAACAAACCCAAAAAGAATAGCGATACCTCTAGGCTTAGAGATGAAGCTAGGAAGATGATTGAGATGATGATGGGTCTTGAATCTGCTATACCATTGGAAGGTATGGAAAGGACGCTGGATACTAACCTCGGTGACCCAGATGAAATAGAATCTGGATTTGATGGTGTTCTGTATTTCGAAAAAAGGATATGGCACACGCCACAAGGAGATATCGTTAAGGTAATCGTAACGGATGACCCTAAGAGGCTTGGTGGTAGGGTTGAAGAACCCAAGCTCGTGGAGAAAACGCTTGAAGAGCAACTTCAAGAGGCCCTAGAAAAAGAAGACTATGAAAAGGCTGCTGAACTAAGAGATAAGATGAATCCAGCAGTTGAAAAACCTAAGAAAAGAACAAGAAAAAAGGAGTAACAAGACATGAAAAAGAAAACACTAATCGATAAAATGATATTCTGGGTAGGAACCCCATCATCATTATTCTTACATAGTGTTTTCTTTGTGTTCATGTGTTCACTTATACTCTTTGGTTTTTCAAGCAGTGATGTTCTATTGGTTCTTACAACCATAGTGTCGCTTGAAGCCATATACCTTAGCATCTTCATTCAAATGAGTGTAAACCGTCAAGCAATAGAAAACGAAGAAACCAGACAAGTGCTTTCCAGCGGATTGTCTAGTCTTCAAGAGACAATGGACGAGGTAAGCGAAACCATTGATGAAGTAAGTGAGAAGGTAGAAGAAGTTATAGAAGATGAATCTTCGGAAGACGAACCCTAAATATTTTTTAGGAAAAGCTTGCAAGTATCAAAAAAAACCCGTACCTTTGTATTGAAATAATGATAGTTTTGGTTCAATTCCAACTTCCAGAAAGCCAAGTGCTAAACATCAGAGAGTAGTGTATAACAAGGCAACACGATTATTATTTTAAAAAAATACTGCAAAAAGCTTGACAAAATAAAAAAAGTTTAGTACCTTTGCAGTACATTTATAAACAAAGAGATATTTAATTAAAAACGGGGCAACCCACAAGACAAAAAAGAAATGAAAAAGACGACCACATATCAGTATACAGGAAAACCGCAAGGCCAAGGTAAACAAGGGCCAAGAGGACAGGTTATGTGTGTCGCTTTCGAAGGTGAATGGGTTTAACCCAGACAAAAGAAAAACAAGATATGATAACCCTAGTCCGAATAAAAACAGACTAGGGTTTTTAGTTTTTGGTAGGTCACCAAATAAAAAATTGACCAAAGTGTACTTTGACATGTTGGATTTTCATAGGGCAGTATATCAATTGGCAGATTTCTCGGTTTGGGTCCGAGAGGTTATGAGTTCGAGTCTCATTTGCCCTACTTTTAACGAGTGGTGACTAAGGTTTTAAGCACAGGCGGTCTGGAGCCGTCAGTTAGTCAGTTCGATTCTGACCCACTCGACATATTCGGTTAGTACTATACGAGTTTAGGAAGTACATATATTGTCCCATAGTTAAAATGATTTTGAGTCTTCGAATAATGGCAGTTCGTCAGGTTTTGACCCTGAAAATGGTAGTTCAAATCTACCAGACTCAACTAAAGAATGGATACAGCAAATTAACAAATCAAACTTTTACTTGAAACAAACATGCCATTCTGTTTTTGGGATTATCGCATAGCGGCAATTGCAGCTGACTGTAAATCAGCTCCTTCGGGTTCTAAGGTTCGAGTCCTTATAATCCCACGCTTTAGACTGTTATATTTTCATAGACCGTACACGGAATCATAGAAAATAATCTTGGGAGTGCGCCAACGTTGGAGTGTTGGGGCTGGCTGTAACCCAGTTGCCTTAACAGGCTTAGTAGGTTCGAATCTTACCACTCTCACAGGACAAGACTGTTATGATTTTATAGACTAGCACTAGTAGTAGCGTAAAAATCAAAATGCCAGTGTGGTTCAGCGGCGACAACAGCACTTTTGTAAAGTGCCACACAAACATCGGGAGTTCGAGTCTCTCCACTGGCTAGCTATCTAAATCAATTCACTTGCACGTAGTGATAGCTGCACATCAGAAATGATGACTAAGAAATTGATAATGCGAGAGTCGCCTAGTGGCATGGCACCTTCCTTCCAAGTAGGAATAATGTGGGTTCGATTCCCATCTCTCGCTCCTTGACCTTTTTGTACTTATCGTATATTTATATAGAAATGAATATATGGCAAGGAAAGAAAGGAAACATCATTATATCTATAAAATTACTTGTAAAGTAACACAAAGATATTATATCGGAATGCACTCAACCGATAATCTGGATGATGGTTATTTTGGGAGCGGAAAACGACTTTGGTTTTCTATCAATTATCATGGGAAAGAAAATCATGAGAAAGAGATACTGGAATTTTGTTCAAGTAGGGAAGAATTAAAAAAGAGAGAGAAGGAAATTGTAAATGAAGAACTTCTTAGAGAAGATTTGTGTATGAATCTTGTAATTGGTGGTGAAGGTGGATACATATCAATAGAAGGTGTTAAAAAAGGTCGTAAAATCACTGATGAAAAATATTATGATAAATTAAATATTTGGCGTTCTAAAGGTGGGATTAAAAATTTTGAGAAAAATGGTAATAATTTAGAAAACAACATATGTAATTGGAAAGGTAGAAAGCATTCAAATGAAACGAAAAAATTAATGAGTAAATCATCTAAAGGAATAGGTGTTGGTCAAACAAACTCTCAGTATGGAACTTGTTGGATAACGAGAAACGGTGAGAATAAAAAGATTAAGAAAGAAGACCTTGATTCATATATCAGCGATGGATGGATTAAAGGACGAAAATAAAATATTTGCAGGTATCGTATAACGGTAGCGAAAGCACTTGTATATCTGGCTTCCACCCAGAGGGAGAGGGTTCGATTCCTTCTATCTGCACAATGTGGGTTAAAGTTTGGGACCGAGACTTCCACAAGCAATGCATTGCTTCTCGGTATTCATGTCGATATCGTATAGTGGCTATTATACCACATTGCCAATGTGGGGACGCAGATTCGATTTCTGTATGATGCTCAATCTTTTTTGAACTTTCTACATATTTATTATTATAAATAATATTGTATGGAAGATAGTTTAAAAGAAAAAATTATTTCATTAAGAAAAAGTGGAAAGACATATAGTGAAATAATAAGTGAATTAAATTGTTCCAAAGGAACAATTTCATATCATTGTAAAAATGCTGGTTTAGAAAATTTTAACGAATTTAGGTCGCCTAATGAAGAAGAAATTAAATTAATGCAACAATTTTATAATGATACAAAATCTTCAACTAAAACAGCTGAAAAATTTGGATGGTCTAAATTTACTGTTTTAAAATACTTAGATATTTCACCCAAAAAAGTATTAACAGAACATGAACGTAAACAAAAAAATATTGATGCTAGTTTAAATCATAGAAGATTAAATAAAAAGAAATTAGTTGAATATAAAGGTGGTGCTTGTAAAATTTGTGGTTATAGTAAATGTATACAAGCATTAGATTTTCATCATATTAATCAATTGGAAAAAAAATTTGAATTGACTTATATGAATAGAACTTGGGATGTTTTAAAAGAAGAAGTTGATAAATGTATTATGGTGTGTGCTAATTGTCATAGAGAAATACATGCTGGGTTAATAGAGCTTTAATCCAAGGCTCGGACGGGTGTTCGATTCACCTTATCGACTCCAAAAAAAATTAATATGAGTAAATATTATTGGATAGAAGAACGAAACGGTCACGAAGGTGAAGAATGGAATTTTTACATACCTAAAAAAGGTAACGAAACCTTCATTAAAAAGTTGAAAACTACCGTTAAAAAGTTTGAAGACGAAGGAGAGGATTTAGAAAATTGGATTCATGTATTTGAAGAGGTGATATCTGAAAGTAGTGTTAATATTTTAGTGTCTAACACTAAATCTGGATACATGGATTATAATAACAAAGTTAATAAATTTTTATCACCAGATTTAATTGATGATACAGATATCGATTCTTTTATTGAAAGCTTTTATAAAGGTAAATTATTCAAATAAAAATATACTGGTTTTTGATACTCGTGTTACCGTTAGGACCCATTTGGGGTTAACAGAATACAACATGGTATGACGGGTGCAGAGAGAGGCACAAATGAGGTTGTAGGCCGTTATGGACACGGTAGGGCACTGTAACGCCTGTGCAAACCAATGCTGAATTAGGTTCGATTCCTTTTCACCTCACAAAAATTATTTTTAACATAAATAAAAAAACGCATTATGAAAAAGACTGCCTTAACTTCTAAACGAAAATCCAAACGTTAAAAGGCATCTGTGGTCAACAGCTACGGATGTCTAATGGACAAGATATTGTCCTTAAATAAGCATCCAAAGCTCAAGTGGACGGGCTACTCCCTTTTAAGGAGAAGGCTGTGGGTTCGAGGCCCACTGGATGCACCAATCCTTCTCGTAGCAAACTGGTGTATGCAATATGCTTTTAACATATGGGGCCGAGTTCGACTCTCGGCGGGAAGACAGGTTAAAAAAATTTTTTTTAAGTATTGGTTCGATTTTCTTAAGTTTACATATATTTATTAATATGAAAGAAGAAATATTAAAATTAAGAAGTGAAGGTAAAACCTATAATCAAATAAAAGAAATATTAGGATGTTCAAAATCCACAATATCGTACCATTGTAATAATTGTAAAAAAACTAAAATAAAAAATATAAGTAAAAATATCTATAGGGTTAAGGTAATAACTTGTCTTAAATGTGGTAAAGAAATAAAAACAAGAAATCATCAATTTTGTTCGATATATTGTTCTAACACTTATAGAACAAAAGAAAGGGTTGAAACTGAGAAAGAAAAAAATAAAAGACTTGAGAAAGAGTATTATCAAGCAAAATTTAAAGGTGTAACAGGTGATAAATTTCTAGAAAAAATTAAAGAAGATAAAATTTTAAACGCCGAATTTAACACATTAAAATTTGATAATTTAAGAATGAGAGTTATCTTGGAACAAGATAAAAAATGTTTTAATTGTGGTTTGGATAAATGGTTGGAATGTGATTTGGTTCTTGAATTGGAGCATAAAGACGGAAATAATAAAAATAATCAAAGAGATAACTTAATCGCACTCTGTCCAAATTGTCATTCACTAACAAAAACTTGGCGAGGTAGAAATATATCAGATAAAAATAAAACTGTTAAATTAACATCACAAGATTATATTGAAGCGTATAAAAGAAATAATGGGAACATTAGAAAAGCATTATTAGACTTAAATATAGCAGCAAAGGGTGGTAATTATAAAATAATGTATAAACACTTAGATTCTTTTAACATTCCTTATGTAAAAAGGAATAAATCACTTTGACTCCAAAGCTCATGTGGAAGTAGCTACGCCCTCTTAAGGCGAAGGTTGCGAGTTCGAACCTCGCTGGGGTCACATTAAATTTATAGTATTATGTACGGATTACAACTTGAACAAGCATTTCCTCAATACAGACGAATTTGGGTGCAGTACTCAAATAACCGTGGTTATCGTGTTTGTATTACTCTTTTTCCAAACGGATTTGGAGGTTATCAAATGGTATTTGGTAGCATGAATGAATTATCTTATGATGCAATTTATAATTTATTACAAAAATACTTGGATTTATCCAAATAAATGCTTAGCTTTGTATTATATAACAAGACAGAGAACTCATCGCTGAGTTGCCCCAGAAATGGATAGGTGATTTAGAGGAAGTTCGCGACACCTTTCAGAAGGAGGAAGGAGATAGAGGACTACCCCTTAGTGTAGGGGATAACAAGGCTATCGTTAGCACTTCCGCAACATAGGGTGCAAGCCAAACAGTCTTAGAGTGGGAACCTTCAGCTCGATGATAGACAGGTAGGTGCGTGGTAGGGGTTACCCTCCAGCAAGATAAAACTTGCAGATAAATGATGAGATAATAACAGAATCGCGGCTAAGCTCATCTTGTTATTTTAAATTGCCTCCATAGTTTAACAGGAAAAATCTCTCTGTGGTATGGAAAGATTGCCAGGTCGGTTCTGGCTGGAGGCTCAAAAAATCTGACATGAATGATTTAACACACTTAAAGGGAAAGAAGGTGCTCGTAGCATGTAGCGGAGGTATCGATAGTACCGTGTCAGCTATTCTTTTGAAGGAAGCTGAAGCATTGCCTATCGGGGTAACCATGAAAACTTGGGACTACGCTAGTTCTGGCGTTGCGGAGGGGTCAAAGAAGACAACTGGTTGTTGTTCTCTTGATGACATCAATGATGCGAGGGCTATTTGTGTTGACTATGATATCCCACACTATATATACGATATACGTACAGACTTCAGCGATGCTGTTATTAATAACTTCGTTGACGAGTATATGTCTGGCAGAACTCCTAACCCTTGTATCCTATGCAATACACACATCAAATGGGGTGCTTTGCTTAGCATTGCTGATAAGATGGATTGTGAATACATAGCAACTGGTCACTACGCTATCATACGAAACGAAAATGGCCGATATATCCTATCAAGCGGAGTGGACGCTACCAAGGACCAATCATATGTTCTTCATGGTTTAACCCAAGATGTTTTAAAAAGAACTATATTCCCAGTTGGTGGATATGAAAAGACGCAAATAAGACAAATGGCGTTGGATAGGGGTTATCCAGACATGGCAAAGAAGAGCGAAAGCTATGAAATATGTTTCATCCCAGATAACAACTATCGTGCATTCTTATCAAGAAAGCGTGAAATAACCCAAGGAAATTTTCTGGACGTAAACGGAAAGGTAATCGGAACCCATGACGGTTATCCTTATTTTACTATTGGTCAAAGAAGGGGCTTGGGGATATGTGATGGTGACCCATTATATGTAACCGATATAAACCCCAAGACCAATGAAGTAACTCTTGGTAGGGAAAAGGACCTTATGAGGCAGTCTATGATTGTATCTAAGGTGAATACCATAAAGTATCCGTTCGAGGCCTTGAATGGCATGGAAGTGCTTGCAAACGTAAGATACCGAGGCAAGACGGTATTGGGGACGGTAACTTGCTTGGATAACGAAAGCATTAGGATTGACTTTCATCATCAAGTAAGGGCCATCACGCCAGGTCAATCTAGCGTTTTTTACGACCCAGAAAATCCAGCAGACGTAATAGGTGGTGGTCACATCACACAAGTAGTAAATTAAACCGACATATGTCGGTTTTTTTATTGCTTGCTGTTATATTTATAGTAAAATTACTTTATGATTAAAAGACTTGTAAGAGAAGCACTAGCGTTTAAAGCTCAATTGGACGAAGTAGATTGGGAAGATACTTTTTCAGATGTTAAAAAAACATGTGTTGACCCTAAAGATATAACAGATTATTTGAATAAACTGGTTGCAAATGCTGATAAAGAGTATGGTGAAAGAGAAAAGTTCAACAAGGGTACACCATATCTACATGCTAAGTCTTCTTTTTTCAAAGACTCCAAGTCTGGTGTTGTTTTGAACGATTTCATAGAAAAAATCACTCAAAAGCCAAATAATTTAATCAATACGAATGAAAAGATACTTAAGAGTGGTGGCCCACATGAATTTGTGTATAAAACTGGCTTACCAGCACTTAGAGGTCTAGCTTATGATATAAAGAATAAAAAGTTCTATTATGTCAATACGTGTCCAGGCGCGGGAAGCTGCATAGCGATATGCTATGCAATGAAAGGTAATTATATACGCTACGCAGCATCTTATGATTCAATGACCAGAAGACTTAATTACTTGCTTAATCACCCAGACGAGTATGAAGAGCAAATGTATAGAGAACTCAAAGCTAAAGCCATAGAACACAAAGCACTTAAGGGATATAAACCAAAGGTTATACTACGTTGGAATGATTCTGGAGACTTCTTTACCAAGAGATATGTAAGTATTGCTGAAAATGTTATGAAACGCTTAAAGGAAGATGGTTATAACGTTGATAGTTATGCTTATACGAAGATGGGTGATGTTGCAACAGATGCTAAGGGGTTTGACACAACATTTTCTGTGGGTGCCAATAAAAAAGAAATGGATAAGATTGATGTTGGAAAGCAAAAGTTGTCTAAAACAGTACCAAAAGAATTATTTAGTGATTTAGATTTGATGAAAACAAGTGATGAAGAAATTTTGAAGTCTCGTGTTGCTAAGCACTTCAAATTAAATAAAGACGATGTATTAACATATGATGAAATGAAAAGCATTCCTAAGACAGATATTCCTAAATGGAGCGTAATTGTTACACCTGAAGATGGTGATGACGCAGCATTCAGAAAAGATGTTAAGAATGTATTATTAACCATACACTAATGAAACTAACCAAGCAATTACTTAGAAAAGAATTAAACCTTATAAGCGAAAATTTCTTTAAGAAAGAAGAAGCCGCCCTAGACGAGGTTATTGAGTGTGTTAAGGACTTGATGGTAAATCTAAGACATGCGCTTGAAGAAAGACATAAATTGGACTTTTTCAAGAATCGTTTGGCTAAGGCTTTGGTTGAGTTAAAAGACTTATCTGAGAACCCCAAAAAAATACTTAGCAAGGTATCCGAGCTTGAATCAGAATTTGAAGAAAGCGTACTTAAGAAGCTAGGTATAATACAATTACTAATAAAGATATCCAAAAATAAAAAGCCGAGCAAGCTTATCGATGACTACATTACTGATATTGACTCTCTTGTGGAGAGCGTTTATGAAACGTATAAAGAAAATACCAAAAAAGATAAGCAATACGAAGCAATCAAGTCAGTAATAAATGACTCAAAAAAACTATCATACAAAAAATTCTTGAAAAAGAAGTACTTGTTACAAATAGAATTGCTTAAGCTACAAGAATGGGCTGTTGAAAACAACAAGCGTATAATCATTCTATTTGAAGGCCGTGATGCAGCTGGTAAGGGTTCGAATATAGAAACCTTTAAAGAATTCTTGAACCCTAAGCATACAAGGGTAGAAACCTTCGGTATTCCAACGGAAGATGAAAAGAATAATTGGTTTAAACGCTATAAGAAAGTCTTGCCAAAGGAAGGCGAAATAGTTCTTTTTGATAGGTCTTGGTATAATAGGTCAGTAATAGAACCAGCAATGGGATACTGTACCAAGAAACAATACGAAGAATTCATGGATGAAGTTGGTGACTTTGAAAAGAAGCTGATTGAAAAAGAAGGTGTTATACTTATTAAGCTTTGGTTTGATATAACCAAAGATAATCAAAAGCTTAGATTTGAATTAAGAAAGAGAGACCCACTTAGATACTGGAAGTTCAGCAAGAATGACGAGAGCATGGTTGCCAATTGGGATAAGCTTACGCCTTATATTGAAAAAACACTTGAACATACTAACTTCTTATTTTCACCGTGGGTGATGATAAACAGTGATGATAAATACAAGGGTATCTTATCTGCTATGGAAAACGTTCTTGAAAGGATTCACTACGCAGAAAAAAGCGAAGTCATTGCTAAGGCTGATTATACACCAACAAAGGTAGTTTTCTTGGATATTCATGGTGTTATTATTACAAAAACACATGAACTTGAAAATGGCGAAAAGGATTGTAATAAGGGTTGGGACAAGACAGCTATTAAAAACTTGAATAAGCTTACCGATGAAACTAATGCTAAGATAGTAATGATTTCATCTTGTAAAAACAACATGGTTTTTGACGATTTAAAGGCAAATTTAAAGTCAGCTGGCGTAACTGGTGAAGTAATTGGTAAAACGGTCCCTATTAGCAAGTATTTGCGTGGAGAACAGATTCAATCTTGGTTAGACCATCATAATGTTACTGACTTTGTAGTCTTGGATGATGTCGCTTATGATACGGAAGAGGAATTCCCAGGTAGGCTTATTCTGGTAAATCCTAACGATGGTCTTACCCAATCAGACTATGAAAAAGCGTTGAAGGAAATAAAATAATTATTTTCCTTGTCCTCTACTTTTCTTAAGATAATGCTTGGAAACCTTGCTATATGCGGCTTTCTTCTTGGAATGAACTCCTTTTCTTTTGATACGAATTTGTGTTTTCTTTGTCATTGTAACTTTTTTTCTTATAAATACTTGAAATTGTCAGAAAAAAACCGTATTTTTGTATAAAATATACTATGAAAAATATTATTATAATTGATTTAGATACTACAAGAAATAAACCAATACATATATCAAAACCAAATGGATTTGTTGAACCAACAACACCAGAAGGTATAAAGGATATGGTGCTAGGTGATATATCAACACTCTGCGAGGCATTATGTCTCTTAATTAAGGTTGCGGATAACGAAAAGGTAAGTGAAAAGAAAGACTTGGTTGAAACAAGTGTTAAGTATTTACAGAGCTTGCTGGTAGAACCAACCGATTCCAATACATAAAGATATTTATGGTAATAAGCTTGATAATGTAAAAATTAAATAGTACCTTTGCCATGAACATACCAAAACCGATTATAAAGCTTAATGGGGGTAATCCTGTAGCATTATGTAATAGATGTTTTTGTATGATGTGTTATGTTTCATGTAGCGAAAATAACGTAGAAGATGGTGATTGTGTTGTAATCGAAAGAAGAGGTCTAGGCGATAAGGACTATATCTCAACACCAATCGGTAAAAAACCGCCATCTTTTTGTGATACATGCACCGAACTATTATTTAATTATTCATTAAACGAATGAAATGAGACACTATAGAACTGTTGAGTTAGAATTTGAAATTGACGAATTCAAAACAGATGAATTAATAACAGAAATAGGTTATCGTGTTGAGGGTGGAGACTTATCCAAACAACAAATAGATAAGCTAAAAGAAATCATAAAGCATGATGAAGAAGCTATGCTTGAGTCTTATATCCTAGAACACGAACAACATAGATTCGTTGAAAAAGCAAGCTTATCCAACGTAATGAAATTGGATGTTATTTTTAAAAACCTAGATAAGTTTACATATCTCGATATATGTGAAATTTTTGAAGGTCCTCAACCCTATCAGTCATGATAACAAAAGCAATCATCGGTAACGAACTATATCTTTATAATGCCAAGGGTCAACTAATATTTAAGCGTTGGTTAGACCAGAGTCGTTCAGTAGTTTTCGATATAATGACATATTCCAAAGACACACTAACTTCCATAACGGAAGAGAATGGTAAATTAAAGTTTTCACATAATGGCTCAACTCAACATAATAGTAGCTGCATCAGCTAACGATGCTGATGAGTTCTAAAATTAAAAATAGATAATCCTTGCATTATTCGAAAAATAATAGTACCTTTGTAACGATTAATTAAATGGCAAAAGAAAGAAAAAAGGTTAAGCCAAAACCCATAAAAGAAATAATACCTAAGAAAAGACCAGAACCTGTTAAAAAGACTTCTAAGAAGAAAGAAACGGCCAAGAAAAAAGCTAGTATCGAACCAGAACCAGAAGTCTTGAAAGAAGTTAAGTTGCCGTTTAAGGTGTTTAAGATATGCGATGGGGCAACATCTGAAGAAAGGAAAGAGGTTGGTGAAAAGATACAACGTGGGGAGTTAACACCGTTGTATTATGGGGTTGATGGAAACAAACACTGTCACCACTTTATTGTAAACAAGAAAAACTAAATATATGAGTCTTAAAGAACAAATAAACGCAGATTTCTTAACAGCATACAAAGCTAAAGAAATGACCAAGAAGAACTTCCTCGGAGTACTTAAAGGTCAAATCCAAACGGAAGAAGGTAAAATGATAGCATCAACCGATGAAAACGTTCTTAAGATAGTTAAGAAATTCGAGAAAGGTATCAATGAAACCATTGAAGCTAAAAGAAAGCTTGGTCAACCCACACAAGACCAAGAACTTGAGCTGTCTTTCCTTCAACCATACCTTCCTAAGTTAATGAGTGAAGATGAAATACGTGGTATTCTTGTTGAAATTTTGGCTCGTCCTAGTATCAATAAAAACGCTGGATTTTTGATGGGCACTTTCAACAAGGAAAATCACGGTAAGGCTTTCGACAATAAGGTTGTACAAAAATTACTTAACGAACAATTAGCATCATGAGCTTAACAATTATCTTTGGTATCATACTAAGATAAGAAAATGGACCAGAATAAAATAAATAATTACACTACGTACAACTTTTCTTAACTTATTATTTACTAACTACAAAATAGACATGACTAAAGAAAAAATCCACGCTAACTTGGACACTATGTTAGCAAACCCGAAGAGCAAAACATTTTTGAGTCATCTTGTTAGAGCTTATTTCCCTGTGACCAATATCAAAAAGGTTTTGGACAAGCCAGAAGGTAAGTTTAGTTGCGCTATTACCAGTGCTCCATTGGTATCTATTTCTGAAATTATGGAGGGTATGGAGAGCGAACAATACAAGACCGACCTGCTTAACAGCATGAAGTCATTATTTGACGAAAAAGCTGATAAGGTTAACCCTCTTCGTAACCTGATTGGTGATAAGAAGCTTGGATTTACTGGTAAAGACACCACAACCTTCATGTCACACGAAGCTTGCCAAGAATTTATCAACTGGGTAAGCGAGAAAGCTCTTTCTGGTGATAAGCATATAAAATGGTTGCTAGGTGGTATCAGACACGATGCTTTTATAGAAGCTTCTAAGAATGCAGAAGCACAGGGTATTCATAAGGCTACAACCAGTCCTAAGACAAAGAAGGTAACAACATTTAGCTTGGGTGATTCAAGCGATGTTCTTGCGAAGTTAAAAGCAAAAATGGAAAGCGATGGAGAATAAAGAGTGTTTGGTGGTTAATGTGATTGGTGGGCCAGGTACAGGAAAGTCAATCCTATCAGCAGAATTGTTTGCTAAGCTAAAACGCTCTGGTATAACTTGTGATGTTTCATGGGAGTATATAAAAAGAAAGCTTCGTGAAAAAGCGGTTAAGGTGGTTCAAAACCAAGAGTATCTATTTGGCAAGCAACAGTTTCAGTTGTTCACTATGAAAGATGAAGTTGATGTTATAATAACGGACTCTCCATTGATTCTGAACTGCGTATACGACCAATCAGAATGTCAAGAGTTAAAGGCTTTGGTTCTAAAGGAATACCATAAGTACAATAACTTGTTGTACTTCATAGAAAGAGATACAAGCTTTGATTATGAAACAGAGGGCCGTTATCAAGACCTAGAGGCCGCAAAGCTTGTTGATGCGAAGTTGAAGAAGTTTTTGGATGATAATAGTATCTTAGGAATTAAATCTGAAAACCTTGATATGATTATCGGGGATATTAAAAAAGAACTAGGAAAATGAGAATAAATATAGACCTAACACAAGGAAAACCCAAGAACATATTCTTTACGAGTGATTTACACATAAGTCACGCTAATATACTTAAGTTTGATAACAGACCATTTAATAGTGTTGAAGAAATGAATTCAGCAATAGAAGATGGTTGGAATCAAGTGGTTGCTCCAGAAGATACGGTTATTTATCTAGGGGACCTTAGCTTTGCCAAATCCAGTGAAAAACAAGAAGTGTCTGACTTGCTAAAAAGACTTAATGGTGGTATTCACTATGTGCTAGGCAATCATGACAAATACGAGGATATAAAAGGCTTTGGTCGTTTCCAAACCATACAGGATTATCTTGAAGTAAAGATAACACACGAAAAGGATGGCAATAGACAAGAGAACTTATTCTGTTGTTTTCATTATCCGATATATAGCTGGAATAAAGCACATCACGGCGCGTATATGATACATGGCCATACGCATGGAAATCTTCACCATGGTGAAGACGCAAGCTTCTATGACAACAGAAGGGTCATAGATGTCGGTTGTATGCTTCATGACTACAAGCCAATCACTCACTATCAAGTTATCGATAAATTATCACACGTAGAGTATCAAAAATTAACAAGAACGGAATAAAAAAAATTAATATGGATAAGGGTAAAATTAAAATAGAAGACATGGGAACTATTTCTATCAGACAACTTATAGAAGAAAAAGCAGAACAGCTTGGTATGGATATTATTATTGACCCAGAAAGGCCTTTGCCAGAATCTATAGGTAGACTCTTCGAAGATGACGAAAAAGAAATAGATGAAGAATTGGAGACGTACAAGTCAGAACATGAAGCTCACGATATAACCTTTCTTGAACTAGCAATCCTAAACGCTTATTTACATGGTTCATTCAGAGGTAAGCATAAAGACTTCGTTGTTGAAAGCTATGGTCACTCCGACAGCATCGGAAGACTAAGGTTTAACGGAATCTTTGATGTTACTGGACAATACTGGTTCAAGGGTTCTTTTAAAGACATACCAGACAACGAGTTCATATTTCAAACGCTAATACACGTAACAAATAGCCGTGAAGTAATGATACAAGTAAACATAGCGGCTAAGAAGGGTATAACACCGTTAGAGTTCGAAAAGATATTCAAAAGAATAATGAGCCTAGCGTTCAATCATTCTGAATACAAAGGTAAGGTTATAAAGGTTAAGCTTCGTGAAGGAAGATTTAAGGGTATCGAAATAATAGATATCAAAGAGTCTGAAAACGAATTGATACTTACCGAAGTTCAGAGGAAGTTTATCCAGCATTTTGTTGACCGCGTATTGAAGGGCAATAATGCTAGGTACTTGTTGAACGGGGAACCAGGCACAGGTAAAACCGAAAGTATACGTGAAATTGCTCGTAAGCTTGTACCACATGCAACCTTCATTATACCAGACTTCGAAACATCTGATGACCTAACAAGCATACTCGAAGCTTGTGAGATATTTGAGAATGGTGTAATCATCATGGATGATATCGACTTGTATCTTGGTTCTCGTGATAATGGTAGCTATACAAGACTACTGGGCCAGTTCTTATCCTTCTTCGATGGTGTTAAGAAACGTAAGATAAGCCTATTGGCTTCTACCAACGATAAGGGCTTGGTGGATAAAGCGGCTGAGAGACCAGGTAGGTTTAACTTCACCTTGGATTATAGCTTCCTTGACGAGAGTCAAATAGAAAAGGTATGTAAGATTCACCTCCCTAAAGAATGGCATGTTGAAGAAGTATATGATGCTCTTAAGTGCAGTATAAATGGAAGGAAGGTTAATATAACTGGTGCTTTCATTGCTAACCTAGCGGATAACTTGAAGGAGATGTCAGAAGATGACCCTAACTGGAAGATGGAAGATACCATAAGCCTAATAAAAGAGTCTTACAAGGGCTTTTATTCAAGCCAGGTTCAAAAAGAAAAAGATACGTTAGGTTTTAAAATATAAATCTAACATTTTAACAACATCTTCGTTATATTTAACTATAATTAATGGAATACTGTTATTTTTACAGTATTCCATTTTTATTTTATCGTTTTTCTGTGTTAAGTTAAAATTTGATTCACCAAAAAAACTATTAACTTGATAATGTTGGGAGCCATTAAATTCAATACATGTGTTATATTTTGGTAAGTAAAAATCAAATGGTAATGGTTTTTTATTTTTACATTCAGGTATTTTATATTGTGGTATAAATTTAATATTATTATTTATTAAATACTCTCTTATTGTTATTTCTCCTTTTGATTCTTTACAAACTGGACACCCAGATTTCATATATAAATGATGGTTAGGCGAACAGCTGAAAATACCATGAAGATTACAAATAATTTTCACTTTATAATTCATGTTTTTATAATTAACTAGGGAGTAATCATATTTGTTCTTATGAATTTTCTTAGCTTCATTTATAAAAACATTTGTATTTAAAGATAGTTTATCACCACATATTATTCTACCGCATTTTGGGCAACCGCAACCCTTCAAATGAGATTTTGGTGTTTGGCTAAATAACCCATGTTCTGGGCATATGATTATTACTTTAGTTTTTAAATTTTTGTAAATAACCTTTGAATAATCATACTTGTCTTTATGGATTTCTTTAGCTTCGTTAACAAACTGAATAATATTTTTGGTTTTGCAATTTTTTCTATTTATTATCCCACATTTTGGGCATCCTTTACCTTTTAAGTGATTATTCGGAGTTTGCGCAAAAATACCGTGTTCTTGACATACTATAGTTATTTTTGTTTTACTTGAAATGTAAATGGAATCAGCATATGAATATTTGTTCTTATGAATAACAGAGGCCTTAGTAATAAATTTATGTAGTTTATCACTCATTTTCTAAATCTTCTTTAATTAAAAGTCTTATTCTTTTACCATATGAACAACCTTTTTTTTCACAAAATTGAAGATATGTATCTTTTAATTCTGGTTCAATCCTAAATGTCATTGATTCTGTTTTTTGCTTTTTATCGTTTAAAGACCTTTCTCTTGTTTTTTTCATAAGTACTAATTTGTTTATACATATAAATATGTCGAAAATAAAAATAAATTGTTAAAATTTTTAAATAAAATACAAAAAAGTAAAAAAGGAAAGAAAAGGAATGGGTTTTATTAATTAAAAAAAGTTCCCGATAATTTGGTTTATCGGGATTTTTTTTGTACCTTTGTGTTAAATAAAAGAAAATGGAAGAAAAATACGATATCCTAAAACTAAAACATGATATAAACATGAACGACTACCCCATCGGAGTCGTTATGGCACGTTTTCAAGTTCCAGACCTGCATCTGGGACACAAGCAACTAATCAATACTGTTTGTTACTATCACAAACAAGTTATTATATTACTTGGGGTTTCAAATGGTACTGCTAATGAACATGACCCCTTGGATTTCGCAACAAGAAAAGCCATGATTCAAGAGTTATATCCTAACGTGGTTGTCTTGCCACAAAGAGATGTTCGTGATGATGCAAAATGGTCATCTAATCTTGACGCTCAAATAGCCCTTCCTTTCGGTGAAGCAAAAGCTATCCTCTATGGTAGCAGAGACTCTTTCATTTCTCATTATTCTGGCCGACATGAAACCATAGAAGTGGTTGCTCAAGTTAATTATAGCGGCACCGAAGTACGTGCAAGTGTTGCTCGTGAAGTAGTATCTTCTTCTGACTTCAGAAGAGGTATTATATATCAAGTATCTTCTCAGAGACCAGTTACATACCCTACGGTTGATGTGGTAGCTTACAATGAAAAAGGTGAAATCCTATTGGCTAGAAAGCCAAACGAAAAACTCTACAGATTCATTGGTGGATTTGTAGATAGAACCGATAGTTCATGGGAACAAGCTGCGAAGAGGGAATTCATGGAAGAAACTGGTGGTTGCGAACTTGGTGACCTCAAGTATGTTGCCAGTGCTCAAATAAATGACTGGCGTTATGCTAAGTCTAAGTCTGGTATCATGACAACTCTTTTCATTGGTAAGTTTCTTTGGGGTTCTGCTAAGCCAACCGATGATATCGAAGCACTTAAATGGGTGGACCCTAAGAGCATAAGTATCGAAACGGATATCATGCCAGAACACAGAGAACTATTCGTGAAACTATTAGAATACATAAAAACACAAAAATAATATATGCAATCACTAACTAGACAACTAAAAAGAAAAATAGGTCTTAAATCGGTAATCAAAGACCGACTTGCAGAAGCAATAAAAAATAGAGACTGGACCCAGATAGAAGAACTTCAAGGCCTTATAACCAAGGCTCTTGATAAGCCGAATAACCTCGTTTTGCTGGGTGATGCCTACAAGTATTCACACCACAAGTTTTATGAAGAAAACACTACTACCATATACTCATATCTTGAATCACGTGGTGGTAAGTTCAGCGAGACCGTTTTTTACGGTCTTCAAGCCTTCATGAAAGAATACATAGAAGGTGTAGCCATAACACAAGAAGAACTTGATGAAGCCTATGAGTATCTAGGTACAAAGCTAGGCGTATTTGGTCGTGACGATGTATTCGACAAGTCTAAGTTCCAATACATCATAGATGTACATGGTGGTCGTCTTCCAGTTCGCATAAAGGCTGTTCCAGAAGGAACCATAGTTGGTGTTAAGAACGTTCTTTTAACCATCGAAAACACAGACCCTAATTGCTATTGGTTAACGAACTTCCTTGAAACGATAATGCTTCAAATTTGGTATCCAATTACCGTTGCAACACTCTCTCATGAAGTCAAAAAAATAGTCTATCAGTACTTCGAAAAGACAACTTGTCTTCCGAAAGACGTAATCGATATGTCGGTAGAATTCGTTCTGAATGACTTCGGTTTCCGTGGTGTATCAAGCGTTCAGTCAGCAGCTATTGGTGGCTCCGCACACTTGGTAAACTTCTTGGGTTCTGATACAACCATAGCATCAAAGCTCATTTGCGAGTACTATAACACCGAACGTGTATTTGGTCTTAGCGTACCAGCAACTGAACACTCAATCATGACCATGAGAGGTGAAGCTGGAGAAGTTGAAATGATGAAGCGTGTGCTTGAAATGTATCCTACAGGTATAGTAGCATGTGTGTCAGACTCATATGGTATTCTTCGCGCTTGTTCAGAATACTGGGGAACCCAGCTACGTGATTTGGTATTGAGCAGACCAGCCACGATAGGCAACCAATTGGTTATTCGTCCAGACTCTGGTGATGTTCTGAAGACTCTTGAATTGGTATTCGAAATACTATTCGATAAGTTCGGATATACGGTAAATGAAAAGGGCTATAAGGTTCTGCCTCCACAAGTTCGTGTAATTCAAGGTGATGGGGTTAACATAAATTCTATCGGTGCTATCTATGAAAAACTTGATACCTTGAAGATTTCAGCTGAAAATATCGTATTCGGAATGGGCGGTAAACTACTTCAAGCGGATATCAACCGTGACACTCAAAACTTCGCTACCAAAGCTTGCTTTGCAGTTGTGAATGGTGTTGAACGTGACTTGGTTAAGTCTCCAACCGAAGTTGATGCTGATGGCAACTTGAAGCCATCTTTCAAGAAGTCAAAACAAGGCCGTTTGAAACTCGTTAAGAACGAGGATGGCACATATCGTACCGTTACTTCCAGAGATGCGGATTTCAATAATGTAGTTGACGAACTTGTAACCGTATTCGAAGATGGAAAAATCGTTCGAGAGTATACCTTTGAAGAAGTCAGAGAAAGAACAAACTCATATTATAAAAAATAAAAACAAACATTATGATTAAATATATAGATGGAGATTTATTAAAACTTGCAGAAGAAGGGAACTTCGATGTTATTGGCCATTGCTGTAATTGTTTTTTAACTTTTGGTGCTGGAATAGCACCACAAATAAAGGCTAAGTATCCAGAAGCATACGCTGTTGATTGCGCCACAAATAAAGGCGACATTAATAAGCTTGGCACCATTTCATTTACCGAGAAAACAACGCCAATCGTTGTTAACCTTTATGGTATGTACGATTTTAAGAAGAAACATCAAGATGAAGTAATGGTTAAGTATGACGCTTTAAGGTCGGCGATAAAACTTATGAAAGAAAAATTCTCTGGAAAGACATTCGGCTTTAATCGCATGGGTTCTGGATTAGCAGGGGGTTCATGGGAAATCATAGAAAAAATAATCGAAGAAGAAATGCGTGGCGAATATGTTACGATAGTTAATTACGTACCAGAAAAAAATTAATATGGAGATAAGAATAGACAGACCAGTAGTAAACCCAACTTCATCTTATGAACTCATACTTGAGTATACGCATGGTGATGGAGATGGGCTATCAGAAAGAAACTTCATGTATGACGAGTCAGCCTTAGATACTCTAAAAAGAGACTTGACCGTCTTAAATATGATGATTGAATCTGAGGATACTGATGAATATGATGACATCGCATATAAGAATAATGCGCCTAGTGTTTTAGGGTTTTTGACCTATGACATAACCAATCATGATTATTATGCTTTCATAGATAATATGACAGTTTTATACTATGATGAAAACGGTGTACAACATTTTACGAGTCTTTTATTCTAAAAGCTTTGACATTTCAAATTTTTTTAGTACCTTTGTGTTATGAAGCTAATCTTCCTTGATATTGACGGAGTAATGTGTACCACTTCTTGTTATGGACGTGGCACCCATAATAAATGGGATGCTTATATGTTCGACCCGAAGGCTGTAGCTGTTTTGAATTTCATTCTACAAGAAACCAATGCTGAGATAATCATATCTTCTGATTGGAGAAATAACTACACGCTTCAGGAACTACGTGAAATATTTGCACATAACTTCGTTTTTAAGGGTCCAATTGGATTTACTCCATCAAGTCCCTTATATAAAGGAAATAGCCTAGAAGAAGGACGAGCTGATGAAATAAAGACTTGGTTAACCATACATGCATGGAAGAATGACATTAAATGGGTTGCAATCGATGATATCGATATGAGCAATTTCTTAGGTGATAACTTTGTTAGATGTCCTAATGAGCAAGAAGGAATAAAGAAGACTGGGATAAAAGAAAAAATACTTAGCATACTAAATGAACAAAATAGTTAAGGTTGGCGTTGCCAATGAATCAGAGAAAAATCTTGAAGTTGAGGTTGTACAGAAATGGGAACCAACAAATATTTTCCATAGCGGAGATACGGTTTACTTCGAACATGATAAGACCTTTTATTCGATGAAAAGAATTGATTTTCAAAACATATTTAAAAAATAATCATGTCTATAATTAACTCCATATTAAAAAATCATTTCGAAATTAAAGAAAAACGCGGATGGGACAAGACCTACTGGTTTTTTGATATCCATGGAACCATCATAAAGCCTAACTACAAGGCCAATGATATTCCAACAGAATTCTATCCACATGCAAAAGAGGCTCTGCAATTCATAAGCGAACTTGATGATATCGTTATGGTTCTGTATACATGTTCACATCCTCATGAGATAGAACAATATCTTAAGCTATTTGAAGAAAACAACATAAGATTCAAGTATGTAAACGAAAATCCAGAAGTTCCAACCGATATAAATGGTTATGGTTGTTATGATAAAAAACCATACATGAATGTGTTGTTCGAGGATAAGGCTGGCTTTGACCCGAACACCGAATGGAACTTGGTTTTGTTGTTGTTGAAGCATAAATATGGTAGTGGTGAAAAAACCATACCGCACATGTTCTAAATTAAAATAAACAAATATATGAAAAACTTAAAACTATTTTTGGCTGCCTTGCTTATATTAACACTAGCAAGTTGTGCTCATTCACCTAACGTAACCGTACATGTTGCAGATTCAACACATATATACGGATTTTGGGGCGGCGTATGGCATGGTATGATAATGTTCGTTTCTTTTATCGGAAGCTTGTTTGACGATTCGATAAAGGTTTACGCTGTAAATAACAATGGTCACTGGTATGACTTCGGTTACGTTGGTGGCTTCGGAATAATCGTCAGAATAACATCTTCACTGCTTAAGGCTGTGTATACTGCTGTAAAATAACCCAAGCAATTGGGACCCATAAAAATGATGAATAATGAGTGTACTTACATTTGAATTAAAAGAGGAACACGTAAAGCTATTAAAGCACTTGCGTTGGTCCAAGAACCCAGATAACGTTATATGTTCTGTTGCTGATGAAGGCGATGGAGTTGCGCCTCCATTTGGAGAAACATACTTGTATGATGCCATCAATACGATACTTAATGGAAAGCCAGCGGATTTTAATCCTATGGACCAAAGTGAATTACCAGACTATTCTGAACGCAAAGAAGAATGGGATAAGCTATATTCTGAATTACCTATGGCATTGGATATCATATTATTTAATCAGAGCTTCGAGCTTGGGACGTACAAAACACGTTATCACGATAGAAATTGGAAAAAAATAAATTAACATATGGAACTATCAATACTTAAAGACGGAAAAGAAATACTAAACCATGTTGGTGATGATAACGTATTACCAGATGAAGTATTTCAAATGGTTGAAGCTGTTCAAAAAGACGAAGTATTATCGTTGAATGTAACCTTCAATGAAGGTACTAAGCTAGAAGATACTAGCGACTTGAATCAGATTGACCCTAAGTACATAAAAAAGGTTACTATAACGCTAAAATAAGCATATGAGATTAGGAGTCTACCCTGGTAGTTTTAACCCGTTTCATCGTGGTCACTACAACATACTACAAAAGGCCGAGAAGATTTTTGATAAGGTCATAATCGCTAGAGGTTTTAATCCAGAGAAAAACAACGCATTGCTTCCAATGCCAAAGCTAATAATGGATAACTACATTGTTCGAGACTATAATTGTTTATTAACCGAATTCATTAAGGAATCTCAAATCGTTTATTTTCCAGAAAAAGAAGAGGTTTTTCATTATGAAAATGTAACGGTTATTCGTGGGCTTAGAAATTCTGTGGACCTTCAGTACGAAATGAATCAATATCGTTATTTGCAAGACCTCATGCCAGATATACAGCTCATAAGCATATTCTGCGATAAGGAGTACGAACACATATCTAGTTCAGGTATCAGAACACTCTTGAAGTATGGTTCTGATAAGGTTAAAGATTATTTGTTAGAATAATTTGGTTATTTAGAATTAACTCCTCAATTGAGACTCATGATTTTCGTTAGTTAATACTAGTAAGTTTGTTTTCAATATTTTCATCATATCTAATTACAATAAGTTTAATTCCTTTCTCTCTACAATAGAGACTTTTAATTTCATCTCTTTCTTGTAATTCATTAAACCCTTTTTTTGAAACAAAAAAATGATTATATTCATAATGTTGTTTACCGTTAAATTCAATACATGTGTTATGCTCTGGTAAATAAAAATCAAAAGGTAAAGGTAATTTTAAACGACAATCATTAAATCTATGTTGAGATTTAAAGTTAATTTTACGGTTTTCTAATATCTTTCTAATATTACGCTCACCAAAACTTTCTTTACACATATTACACCCGTATCCTTTAATATGAGAACTACTTCTTTGGGTGAAAATACCATGTTTAGGGCAAATGATACTAACTTTGGTTTTATTATTGATATAATTAACTAATGAATAATCATATTTATCTCCATGTATTTCAATAGCTCTATTTATAAACTCATTTGTTGATTTTTTAAAGTCTTTGTGGTACTGCTCGGCAACACATTTGGGACAATTAGAACCCAATACATGTTTATCAAGGATAACACCAAATTCACCATGTTTTCGGCATATAACTATTACCTTTGATTTTGCACCAGTATACACTACTTTAGAGTAATCATATTTAGTTCCGTGTATTTTAACAAATCGTTTAATAATCTCTTCACTTGTTAATTTTTTCATTTTATTTATTTTTAAAATATTTAATAACAAGATTTTCTATGAATTTAGATTTATTATTTGATTCTCTTTCTATTTTAGTAATTAATTCTTTAGAAATAGTTATACCTAATTTGCCTTTTTGGTCTTCTTGTTTTAGTCTTGGTCTTGCCATTATTAATTTATATATAAATATTTAACGTTTTGAAAAAATCATATTTTTATCAGATATTTTTAAAAATATTTGTTATTGTCAAGATTTATTCGTACCTTTGTATCGAATAAAAATATATTATGATTGAATCAATTTTAGTTAGCTTAGATGGCCGTAAAGAATTACCCGATAAAATAATAAATAAAATTAATTTATTTGATGCTAAAATAAACCTAATTTTAGGTTCAATAAATAATCAGAAATTTTCTGATGGCGAATTGTCTGTCGATTTTATTGATTCGATTAGAGGTAAAAGAGTATATATTTTAACTTCACCAATAAATTCTGACGAAATAATTAAACTTGAATTGGCTATAGACGCGGCAAAAAGGGCTTTTGCTAAAGAAATTATACCTATATTACCTTTTTTCCCTTATCAAAGAAGTGACAAAAAGGACCAAGTTAGAGGTCCGATAGGTGCTAAGCTTATGGCTTTGAAGCTTGAAGCTATTGGTGCAACGGCAATCATCACATATGACCTTCATGCAGACCAAATACAAGGGTTTTTTGAAATACCTGTAACACATATAGAGGGTAAGAATATATTTGACGAGTATATCAGTAGCATACATACCAAAGATACGGTATTTTGCGGTCCAGATGCTGGTTCTGGTAAGAGGGTAAAACGTATCAAAGAACAAGTAAACGAAAGATATGGTATTAACATACCAATCGTTATGATGGATAAGACTCGTAAAGAGGCTAACAAGGTTGATGAAATGATAATCATAGGTGCTGTAACCAACAAAGACGTTATCATCCTTGATGACATGGTTGATACTGCTGGTACTCTTTGCAAAGCCGCTGAAGTATTGCTTGAAAATGGTGCCAAAAGCGTAAGAGCCTTGATTAGTCATGGTGTCTTATCTGGAAAAGCATATGAGAATATTGCCAATTCAAAGCTGGTTGAGTTGGTAGTTAGCGATTCACTAAGGGTTAAGTCTTTTGAGACTGGACCAGCATACGAAAAAATAAAAACACTAACAGTTGCTGACCAAATTGCATTAGCAATCTATGCGATAGATTGCGAGTACAGTTACGAAGCATTGAAAAAATCAAGATAATATGAAACAAATAATTAACAATATTCAATACAGAAGAATACTCCAATTGGCCCTGTTAGCAGGTTCTGTTTTTCTAGCGTATAACGGAAAAGATGGTTGGGGATGGCTCATGTTTTTTCTACTAATAACACTATAAGATATGAATCTAGGGGATAGAATTAAAACTCATTACGAAGATAGGACAAAGCAGTTCCTAACAAGAAGACTTATCACCATTATCCGCTTGGACGGTAGAGGCTTCTCAAAGTTCACCAAAAATCTTACTAAGCCATTTGATGATGGCTTCAGTGATGATATGGATGCAACAAGTGTTTTCCTATGTGAAAATATCCAAGGGGCTAAGTTTGCATATACGCAGTCTGATGAAATCAGTGTAGTATTAACAGACTTCGATACCCTTGAAACCGATGCTTGGTATTGAATTCAACGGTATTCAACATTATAAATCAATAGATGGTTTTGGTGGCGAAAAAGCCTTCAAAGACCGACAAAAGAAAGATAAAATAAAAATAAAATTTTGTAAAAAAAATAAAATTAAACTTGTTATTGTAAAATACAATGAAAATGTTTCAAAAATTAAAAAAATATGGGAAAAAAATTTAATGAACTAACTGATGATGAATTATTGGTTATAATGGATAATTATAAAAATAGAAAATCTTTAGCTTTAACCGTTGAACAGTTAGCTACTAAAATTGGTTCTCAATATAACATCTCAGAAAGAACTGCCAGAAAATGGTTAAGTGAAAGACTTGGCTTAAAAGAGAAAGAAACTCCAGAACCAGAATTATATACTCTGGCAAAAAAACGTGTTTTTGATAAAAGCAAAAAACGCTTCTTGGTTACTTGGGCGCAAAACAACACACCAGTACATGAGGGTTTTTATCAGAACCTTGAAGCCTATGCTAAAAAGATAGATGCAAGTATCCACATAATTCTTGGTCGTTATAAGAATCCAACATCGGTATTTGCTGATGCTGAAAATGAAGCTTGGGTTGAAGAGGTTGAACGCTACGCTGACGCTAATCGTCATGATATTCACAAGTACGTATCTATCATGTCCGATATAAAGATACAACCAACAGCCGTTAACCCAATGAGTGGTATGCAAGGTATAAGCGGAATCAACTCTTGTGTGTTTGGTAGCCCAAAGGTTCAAATGGAAATGATACCTGTCCTTGAAGGTAATAAGCCTAAGATGATGCTCACAACTGGTGCTGTTACCGTTATGAATTATACAGATTCAAAGTCTGGCAAAAAGGGTGAATTTCACCATACGCTTGGCTTTGTTATCATAGAAATAAAAGATAACGATGTCTTTTTCATAAGACAAGTAACAGCTGATGATAAGACAGGTTCTTTTACTGATTTGATTTATAAGGTTGAAAAAGGTAAGGTAACTAGTATAAAGACTATTGAAGCTATCATACTTGGTGATATACACTATGGTCAGCATGACCAAAAGGTTTTGGATACAACACTTAAGTTCATGAACAAGTACAAGCCAAATCACGTTATATTACATGACGTATTTGACGGTGATTCGATATCACATCATCAAATGAAGGACCCTTTTCTTCAGTACGGTAAAGAGATAAATGGTACCAATGACCTACAGAAAGAATTGGATATGATGACGAAGGGTCTTAAGGACTTTGAGAAGTTCAAAAATGTTGTTATCGTTAGAAGCAACCATGATGACTTCCTTGATAGATGGTTAAAGAACGAAGACTGGAAGAAACAACCTACCTATAAAAACTCTAGGTTGTATATGCAATTGTCAGATATACTTCTTGAACAACACGCAAAGAACCCTATGAAGGTGGAGGGTGTTATACCAGCACTAATAAAGAAAACCTATCCTAAGTTTATTACGCTAGGTCGCAATGCCTCTTATAAGGTTAAGGGAGGATGGGAGCTTGGACAACATGGAGACCAAGGTTCTAATGGTAGTCGTGGTTCACTTTTACAGTTCCGTCAATTGAACACCAAAATAGTTGTTGGCCATTCTCACACACCAGGCCGTAAAGATGGTGCAATATCTGTAGGTACTTCAACCAAACTAAGGGTTGGTTATAATGTAGGCCCAAGTACATGGTTACAATCACATGTTCTTATACATGAAGACGGTAAAGCTCAACACTTGAATTTTATCAATAACGAATTTACAACTTTTAAAATATGAAAATCTTTCTAAGGTTATATATTGGAATAATATATTTGTTTATTTTGGTAATGATAATCACAACTCCTTTCTGGATGTGGATACCAATTTTGATTATTGGTGAGAACCATAGATATGTTTGTAATAAGCTTATTGATTATTGTGATAATATAGCAAAAAAATATGAACTATTTGGCCAGCTTTCAAAAAAAGATGGGATGGTATTTGGCAATGCAAGAAATATTTAGTACCTTTGTATTATGGGAAAAGAAATTGAAAAGAAGTTTTTACTGGCAGAAGGTGCAAGCATTCCGATACCAGCAACATATCAAAAGCTTAAGATAAAGCAAGCCTATATTTGTGCTGAAAAGGGAAAACAAGTGCGTGTCAGGATAATCAATAACTCAAAAGCTGTATTGGGTATCAAGTTCACTCAATCCGTAATCAGAGATGAATTTGAGTACGAAATCCCACTAAAAGAAGCTAAGTTGATGTACGATAAGTCCACTATGAGGGTGGAGAAAAATAGGCTTAGCTTTAACCGAAAGGGTCACTATGACATCGATACTTTTCCTAATGGTCTAGTAACCGTAGAAGTAGAATTCAAGTCTATAAAGGCTATGGAGAAATGGGTAAAACCATCTTGGCTTGGTGAAGAGATAACAGGAGTTAGCAAGTACTCTAATATAACGCTTGCAAAGAAAAACCTAGGTTTTTAACCCAAAACAAAACACATATAAGATGTCAAAAGTAAATGCAGCTGGAGTATTTTTGGTTAGGACAAATGGAATGGTTCTCATATGCCATCCAACTAACCATAAGCCAGATTTTTTCAGTATCCCAAAAGGAAAGATAGAAGAAGGTGAGTCAGCCGCTGATGCTGCTATACGTGAAACCTTTGAAGAATCAAATGTGGATGTCAAGGGGTGCTCTATGATTGCTATGGATATGGTAAATTATCGAAGCAAGAAAAAAGCTCTTCACCCATTTTTGGTCTACGAAGGTCATAACCCACACCTTAATTGGGATAACCTAGATTTGAAGTGCAATTCGTTTGTTCCAGAAGACAAAGGAGGGTTCCCAGAAATGGATGGTTATCAATGGGTTATGCTTGATGAAGCCAAGAATATGCTTCATGAGACTCAATCTATGTGTCTTGATAAGATAAAAGCTTTGATAGATGGGAAAAATTGATTTACATGGTGTTAAGCATGAAGATGTTGCTAGGTTACTGGACCCATTCATATGGCAAAATATGAAGCTGGGAATACGCTATATTGAAATTGTCACTGGAAATAGTGATTCGATGAAAAAGGTAGTTAATGATATACTTTCAGAGTATGGATACGTTTCAGAGCAGAGCCTAACCAATTCTGGTACCCTATATGTAACGCTAGACTAGTGAAAAAGTGGTATGTTTATATCCTAGAATGTAGTGATGGTAGTCTATACACAGGAATAACCACAGACGTAAATAAAAGGCTTATAACGCACAATAAAGGCAAGGGGGCTAAGTATACCCAAAATAGGCTCCCAGTCGCTCTATTGGCCTTTAAAGAAGCTGAAGATAGAAGTCAAGCCAGCAAAGAAGAATACAGAATAAAACAGCTTTCTAGGAAAGAAAAGCTGGATTTAATAAAAAATGGGTTTTCTTGATGATATTTATATAGAAATATCATTATGGAAATAACTAAAAAAATAGACCTAGGTGAATACGTTGTAGTTATCAAGTACGATGAAGCTACTGGTTCTTTGTCGATAAGTGTTTTGGACGAACTAGAAGATGAAATCGAAAGAATAGACATAGAAAATGATGATGACGAAGACGATGATGACCCATTTAACGGAATGTTAAACTAAAAAATAAATGAGTAAAGCAATTGAAATCAAGGCACCGCATAAAATAAATTATGTTGATGGTTATATAAGTGTATTCTTAGGCGGTAGCATACAAATGGGTAAAGCGATTGATTGGCAGAAAAATGTTGTTAATGAATTAAAGGACCACCCTTTCATTTTTTTAAATCCAAGACGTGATGGTTGGGATTCAACTTGGGAACAAAAGATAACCAATCCTAACTTCAAGGAACAAGTTCTATGGGAACTTAATGCGCTTGAATCTGCTGATGTCATACTTATGTATTTCGACCCAAACACAACATCTCCGATTTCATTATTGGAACTTGGTCTTCATGCTAAGTCAAGAAAGCTTATTGTTTATTGTCCAGATGGGTTTTACAGAAAAGGCAATGTAGATATTACAGCTGAGAAATATGGTATAACAATGGTTAATTCATTTGATGACATATTTAGAATACTCAAACAAATCTTATAAATGAAGAAAAACAAAAAACAACATCTTCTTAACAGAGAAATCAAAGCAAGTCAAGTAAGGGTTGCTGAACAAGGTATTATGTCTTTTAATGAAGCTCTGGCCTTGGCTGAATCACAGGAAATGGATTTGGTTCTTATTGGCGCAAACGCATCGCCTCCTGTGTGTAAGATTATGAACTACGAAAAATTCATATACGAGCAAAGCAAGAAGCCAAAACAAAAGTCGTTGGATATGAAAGAGGTGAAATTGAGTTTAAATATTTCAGAAAACGATATCTCATATAGAATAAAGCAAATAATTAATTTCTTAGAAAAAGGGCATTCTGTTAAAATAACGTTATTTTTAAAGGGAAGAGAGTTAATGTTTGTTGATAACGCTATGCTTGTCGTTTTAAAATTTATTCTTAATTTAAAGGAATATTGTGTTGTTCAAAGCGAACCAAAATTGGAAGACAAAAAAATAACAAGTTTTATTAAACCATTAACTAAAAAATAAGTTATCTTTTTTAACATATCTATTTGTGAAAGAACATAATGGTTGAAGATTGGTATAATGGTTCAATTTTATAATATCTTCTTCAGATTTAGCTGAACTTAACGGAATTATATGGTCAATATCCCATGTTTTATTTATTTCAAAAACTCCATCTTTCGGATTCCCTTGATTTTCCCAATTCATCCAAGGTTCGAATTTACTTTCGATATAACTTTTAAAGTGTTCAAATGAACAACCCAGAACATCAATGGTTTTGTTTTTTTTAGATAAATTTTTATTTTTTAAAGATTTATAAATTATTGTTCTTATAGATGTTTTTAATTTAAAAAATGGGTCTTCTAATTTTCTTTTTTTGACATAAGTTTTATAATAATTTGGATTTTCTTCCAGCCATTTCTTCTTTGCGTTAGCAATTTTTTCTTTGTTTTTAATACAATATATTTTACTATTAATTTTTATTTTTTCTTTATTATCTAACTTATATTTATTTTTTTTATCTTTATATCCTGTTTTATTCTTTTGTCTTAAATAAATTTCTTTCATTTTTTCTGGATTTTTTTCACGCCATTTTTTACCTTTTAAATTAATTTTTTCTTTATTCTTTTCTTGATAAATTTTATTTTTTTCTTTTATTTTATTAGCGTTTTTTAATTCATATTTTTTCTTTGAAGCTATAATTGCTTGTTTTCTTTCTTCTTCAGTCTTATATTTTACTTTTCCCATGTTTTTCTTTTTTATATAAATATCACATATTAGTGAAAAGGTTGGACCTAACACGTCTGATAACGACCTAGCATATCGTATTGAACACATCAAAGAATTTTTGACCAAGGGCCATAAGGTTAAGATTACCATGAAGTTTAGTGGTCGTGAAATGGCTTACGTTGATTCTGGTGAAGCACTTCTGCTTAAGATGGTTCTTGCTATTCAAGAAGTTGGTTCTGCTGAAGCTCTTCCTAAGCTCGAAGGGCGAAATATGTATTTGACTCTTAAGCCGAAGACCAAATAAGCTTTACATAGTATTTTAAATTAAGTATGGTTATACAATGATAAAGATTGTATACAGATACTTAAATCAAACATATATCCTATCCAAGAACGATAAGGGAGAATTCTGCATATATGTTCCAAGCCTAGAACAACTTGAATATGTATACTGCGATGATTTAATTAGTAACTTAAAGCTTATATTTTCTTTACCTGAAAGTCAGATAAAGAAGATAGTTAATACTTGGGCTAAAAGAAAAGCTAAGCGTGTTAATCTAAGATTCTATTGGAATAATACTAAGCTATTTCCAAACATAACTAGGGTTATCGGGTCTTTGATATCTAATGATATAATACCTGTAGTTCCGATGGCAGCACCCAGTGCGCAGTTATTCTATTTAGAACCCCAACATAGGTCTGGGGATGATATTTTCCAGATAATATAGAAATTAAATTTGGAAGTTTAAAAAAGATTTCGTACCTTTGTGTAAAATAATTCAATATGAGCGAAAAAGAAATAAAAGATATTGTCGAAAAAGAGTTATATTCTGATTTTGATAAAGAATACATTCAAGAAGAAGGCGAAAAGCTCTTTAAATTAGCCTATAATATGGCGATTCAAAAGGTCTATAACAAGGCTGATTATTGGATTGATGGGGAAGCTCATATAAGTGCTCAAGAAATACTAAGGCTTAAGATATGAAAACCGCTTTACAAGAATTATTGGAATGGATAGACTCGGAAGAAGGTAGACTTTTAGATGACCCTTGGTGGGAAATACAAGTAAAAATTCAAGAGCTTCTTTTAAAAGAAAAAGAGCAAATTGAAACCGCTTTTGAAGATGGTGTTATTGATTCACAAGTAGAAAAATTTGGATTTGGAGAACACTATTACACTAAAACATATAAAACAGATGAAAAATAAAATAAAAATCTTCGATTTCGATGGAACGCTGGTATCAACACCTCTTCCAGATTCTGGTCGTGTAGAGTATCAAAAAAAGACTGGAAACGAATGGCCTCATAAGGGATGGTGGAGTCAAGCTGACTCTTTGGATACAAGCATATTTGAAATGCCTGTGGTTCTTGATGTTATAACTGATTACCACCGTGTCAAGAAAGAAGAAGGTGTGGTCATGGTTCTATTGACTGGTCGATTGAAAAAGCTAGGTGACCATGTTAAAAAGGTCTTGGATGAAAAAGAACTGGTTTTTGATGAATATCACTATAACTATGGTGGTAGCACAGATGTATTCAAGCTAAGGGTATTGGATTCTTTGGTTGAGAAGTATCCTAACTCGGCCTTCGAGCTATGGGAAGATAGGTTAGAACATGTTCCTACCTTTGAAGACTGGGGAAAAAGAAATGCGTTGGATGGTAAGATAACAGATTTTCAAATAAATGTTGTACCAGCAGGTAGACACTAATAAATGACCCACCCTAAAAAGTGGGTTTTTATTTGGAAATACGGAAACAAATATGTATCTTTGTGATACGAATTAAATAGATGATAAAAATAGACGATATAATTGAAGGCAGACTTAGTATGAATACTTCGGGGTCTGCATACTTGGTAAACAATGAATTACCAAAAGACATATACATTAGCAAAATCAATACCAATAAGGCTCTTCACTTAGACACCGTAAAGATACGTGTGATAGAAGGAAATGGTCGAGGTCTTGAAGGCGAAGTAATCGAAATACTGACAAGGTTCAGAACTGATTTTGTTGGTACCATCGAAGTAAGCAAGAACTATGCTTTCTTCATTCCAGATAGCAATAAGATACCATTCGACTTTTATGTTCCTATTTCCAAGATACTTGGCGCAACCAACGGTCAGAAGGTGGTTGCAAGACTTGTTGAATGGAAGGATGACGCTAAGAATCCAAATGGGGAGGTAATTCGTGTAATTGGTAATGCTGGTGAACACGAAACCGAAATACACTCTATACTTGAGGAGTATAACTTACCCTACGACTTCGATACCGATGTGATTGCTGAATCAGAAGCTATCGATGAAAAGATACAAGAATCAGAAATTGCTAAGCGTAGAGACATGCGTAGCGTATTAACCTTCACCATTGACCCAGCAACAGCCAAAGACTTTGATGATGCCTTGAGCTTTCAAATACTTGATAATGACTTGGTAGAAGTTGGTGTTCATATCGCTGACGTATCACACTATGTTCGTCCTGATACTTCGTTGGACAAAGAAGCCTATGCTAGAGGCACAAGCGTATACTTGGTTGACAGATGTGTTCCAATGCTACCAGAAAGACTATCAAATGGTCTTTGCAGCCTTAAGCCACATGAAGACAAGCTTGCTTTCTCTGCGGTGTTTAAGGTAGATAAAAATGGTCACGTGATAGAAGAATGGTTCGGTAGAACAGTAATACACTCCAACCATAGATTCACATATGAAGAAGCTCAAAGTATAATTGAAAATCCGCTTTTAAGAAATGATGGAGACAGAAGCGATATGCCATATGAGATATATGATGCGGTATTAATGCTTGATAAAATAGCTAAAAAAATGAGGGCTAAGCGTTTTGAGAAAGGTAGCATATCTTTTGATAAACACGAAGTTCGATTTAACTTAGATAAAAATAACAAACCTATCGGCCTGACCTTCAAGACCAGTCAAGACTCAAACAAATTGATTGAAGAATACATGCTACTTGCCAACAGACATGTTGCTCGTTTCTTGAATGAAAAGGGTTATCCCATGGTTAATCGCGCTCATGATAAGCCAAATGCTGAAAAGCTAATGAATCTCAAGACATTCATAAAACAATTTGGTTATGAGATACAAACGGAAGACCCAATAGATATAACTAGAACGCTTAATCAGCTTTTGATTGATGTAAAGGGTAAGCCAGAGGCGAACATGATTGAAACACTGGTAACTAGGACCATGCAAAAGGCCGACTACAGAACACAAAACATAGGTCACTATGGTCTAGGGTTCAAGGACTACGCTCACTTTACCAGTCCAATAAGACGCTATCCAGATGTAATGGTTCACAGGTTATTAGGTAGATACCTTGAAGGCAAGCCAGCACCAAGACTAGATAAGTTGGATTCTAAGTGTACATATTTATCCGAAAGAGAAAAGAAGGCGCAGAAGGCTGAAAGAGACTCTATAAAGTACATGCATTGCATATATATGTCTGAACAAGTTGGTAAGATATATAAGGGAATTGTAAGTTCAGTTTCCGACTATGGTATCTTTGTTGAAATACAAGAAACCAAAACCGAAGGAATGGTCAGACTAACTGAAATTGGTGGTGATGTATTTTCTGCTGACCTACCTAATTATCGAATCGTTGGTAGCAAGACTGGAAATATAATAATACTTGGTGATGAAGTTATGGTAGTTATCAAGTCGGTTGATATCGAAAAGAAAAACATAGATTTAACCCTTATAAGACTATGACAGAAGATGATATTGTGTTGAAGTATCTTACCAATAACTACGATTTCAAACTAGAGAGCGGTTTGTGTTTTATAGATAAGAATACATCCAGCATCTTAAGTCAATATGAATTAAAAGAAGAAATTTTCTCTATCTTTTGCGGTATGCCCAATGCTCTTGAAGTGTTCAAGAACTGGTGTCAAAGAAAGCTAGATGATTTAGTTGGAGAGTTCAAGAAGATACTTGACGATGCTTATGTCGTATTGGGTCCGTGTAACTGGGAAGTAAAACACCCGATATACGGAACGATGGATACCAACCATCTTGGTGCCTATTATTTTGGTCAGAAAAACCTGCCTAAGTGGCTTATGATTAAATACTTCGATATGTGGTATGAGGATAGGATAATAGAAGAAACGGAAAAAGCTATAAAAAATATTTGGTAAAGCTTGTAGTTGTCAAAATAATTTCATACCTTTGCGTTAAACAAAAAAACAAATGAATATCATAGACGCATTCAAGAACAACTTTTTATACGCTGATAAGCACAAAACACACTCTGAGGCTATCATAATTTCGTGTTATTTTAATCCTCAGAACAATCCGTATAGGGTCAAAGCATTCAACATCTTCTATGACGAGATAAAGCATCTCAATCATAGGATTATTGAGTGTCTGATAGATGACGCTAAGCCTCAATTGCCATCTAACGAAAACATCAAAACCGTAAAAACAACTAGCTTGCTTTGGCACAAAGAAACCCTCTTGAATAACGTCATCAAGTCTCTTGATAAAAAATACAAGTATATCTTTTGGTTGGATGCCGATGTTGTCTTTACCAATAAAAATTGGTTGGTTGATGGTGTTAAAGCACTGCAAACATATAATATCATTCAGCCTTTTGAATACTGCTTCCACTTGGACCAAGACGATACCAAGCCTAACTTCGAAGTTACTAAGCAGTTATATCTTCTTGCAAGTCTACCAGAGCTTAGACATCCTAAATTATGGAGAAGCTTCGGAGCTAACTGTGCGACAAAACCACCATTTGCTAACAGTTCAAATTATGACCAGCACGGTCATGTTGGATTTGCTTGGGGTGCTAGACGTGAAGTTCTGGATGCCGTTCCTCTTTACGACAAGGCTCTTGTTGGAGGTGCTGACCATATCATAGCACATGCAGCGTATGGTCAAATAGGTCACTCTTGTATTGCTAAGTCATTCACCGAAGACCTTGAATCGGTAAACGAATGGTCGCTTAGATTTAATAGCGTAGTACAAAACAAGGTAGGTTATGTGAAGGGTGACCTATACCATATATGGCATGGTGACTTGAAAGACCGTCAATACCTTAAACGCATAAAGGATTTCACACCTGTTGCAAAGAACATCACCGAAAGGGATGCAAATGGTTTCTATGTAACAAAAGATGACTCATACGTTAGAAATTATTTCGGTCAGCGTGAAATAGTTCAAAACGATGACTTTTTAACGTCAGCTATGATTGGTTATGCAACCGATTCTGCTATCATGGGTCAGATGGCAGGTGGAAGCCTTGCTGGTGGTATGGTTGGTGAAATGCTAAGAGATGAAAACAAGTCTGTTGAAGACACATATAACGATGACAATCAAAACTTTTCATAATGAATATTGATACAAAAGAATATACGTTCAACCAATTTAAAACGCTGCTAATAGCGTTTCTAAACGAACACTTTGATATTTGTTCGTTATTCATGAAACAACTAGAATCTGCTGATTCCGAAAAAGAAATCGTAAGGTTATTTAATCATTATGCTGGTGAAGTTTACGAAAAACTAGGCGGTAATCTTATAGACGAAGATGATTTCGATGAAATAACCTACGAGAACAACGAACTAAAAAGAGAAATACATGACCTAGAATACGAGCTTGAAGTTACCAAGAAATTTTTTGGTGATACGCTACATGATGACTACAAGGCTAAAATCCTTGAAGAATATCATGAAATGTATACTCCATGGGAACTAGAAGAATTACTTAAGAATGGAAAAGAATTATTGAAGAAATGAAGATACTCTGCATAAGCGACACCCATAATAAACACTGGTTAATCGATGAACGTCATATCAAAAATGAAAATAATGAAATCGATATGATAATCCATGCTGGAGATATGTCTGGTCGTGGATATGCTAGTGAGGTCGAGGGGTTCTTGAAATGGTATGATGGGCTAAACTTCAAGTACAAGATACTTATTGCAGGTAATCATGACTTCTATTTTGAAGATATGTCTAAAAAAGACATAAGCGATATGCTAGCTAAGTACCCTAGCATAACGTATCTTAACGATAGTGGTGTTGAAATCGAAGGTTTCAAGATTTGGGGTAGTCCAGTTCAGCCTTGGTTTTATAATTGGGCGTTCAATCGTAAGGATGATGAAATCACCCCTCATTGGGATATGATTCCAGATGACACGAACATTCTTATAACACATGGACCCATTAGGGGATACTTGGATACAACAGCACACGGTGACTTGGCTGGTTGTCCAAGACTTAGAACTAGGGTTGAACAATTAAAAAACCTAAAGCTACATGTCAGCGGTCATATCCATGAAGGATATGGTAGATTTGACATGGATTCTGGAGCCATACTGATAAATGCTAGTACGGTGAATTACCGATATGAACCTGTACATATACCAATACAGGTAACGATATATAATGAAACAGACAAAACTACTAACACTAATTGAAATACTCCTAGCGGCAGCATTATTGATTTACATCGTATTAAGATGGCAGATAAGTAAGGTAACGCTAGGTGACTTCTTTTGTCTTGAAGTATTCGCAATGCTTTGTTGGTATGTTTACGATACGATAAAAAATAACTTCACAAATAAAAACTAAAACCATGCACGAGAACTACAGCTATTTTTACTGGAACAACACATATACCAATACTTGGTATGCTATCCCAACCGATAAGTCAATCGAATTCTTTAGCGGAGCAAAAGCTAAGGTTGAAGGTGTTCTTTCTGACACATCGATTGATAAGCTAATCAAAAGAGTAAACAAGAAATAATCATGAAGATAATTTCGATTGGTGACACTCATGGTCGTCTTCAATGGAAGACCATAGTGGCCAAAGAACATGATGCAGACCTATATGTATTTATCGGTGACTACTTCGATACTCGTAATAGAGGTTATAGTGGGAATCGTCAGATAGAAAACTTCAAGGATATACTTGAGTTTAAGAAGGCTAACCCAGATAGGGTAATACTATTATTTGGTAACCATGATTTTCACTATATAAAAAATATCGGTGAAGACTACTCTGGTTATCAAGCAGGGTACGCCTTAGAAATAGGTGAACTAATTGAACACGCAATAAATAAAGACTTGATTCAAATGTGCTACATGCATGATAAGTATTTCTTTAGTCATGCTGGCCTTACTAAGACTTGGGTTAAAGCTACCCTGGCACCTAATAACATAGACCCACAAGTTAATGATGTTATGGTGAACGAAATTAATGACTTCTTGAAGTATAAACCAAGAGTATTTGGGTTTTCGATAGGTGAAAATATGAGTATGACTGGTGATGATATAACACAGGGACCTATATGGGTAAGACCACGTTCACTATTTGATGACATGGTTAAGGAAATAGTTTGTGTTGTTGGACATACACCAGTAAAAAAAATATACTTGAACGAAAGTTTCCCAAGCATCATAATGATTGATTGTCTGGGTGATGTTGATGAATACTTGATAATTAAAGACGGCGTACCAAGCGTTGGTACGTTTTAAAAACTACTACTTATGATTAGGATAGGCATTACAGGGTCCATAGGGGCTGGAAAAACAACGATATCAAAGATATTTGAAGACAAGGATATTCCAGTCTTCAACAGCGACCTAACAGCTAGAGAAGCTGAAAAGAATCCAGAGATAAGACAAGCGTTTTTGGATATCGTAGGCCATGACATACTGGTTGATGGTGAAATCAATAGAACCAAAATGAGAGCTAGGGTCTTCGGTGATAAAAGAATCCTATCTGAAGTAAACGCTCTTATAACTCCTTATGTGGCTGAAAGGTTTGAAAAATTTGTTGCTGAAAAAGAATCCGAGGGTCATGACATGGTAATCCTTGAATCAGCCATCTTGTTTGAAACACATGCTGATAAAAACTTTGACTACGTGGTATCGGTAATTGCTGATAAGATTACAAGGGTTAAAAGAGTTATGGCAAGGGATAACATGAACCTAGAAGAAGTACTCCAAAAAATGAATGCTCAGATTTCTGATGACCATAAAATCCTTATGTCTGATTTTGTGATTGTAAACGAAGATATGAAATTCACCAATACCAATGACTTGCTGGATAAGCAGGTCCAAATGATACTCATTTCTATCTTTATGACAAAATTTGCTACGAAATAATTTTGAAGTTACGAAATTATTACTTACCTTCGCATTAAACAACAACACATGGTCAAAGACTCAAAAAACATAATACTTGGATTGCTAATAGCATTCTTTGCTTTGGTCATATTTTCGATTTCTTTCATTGCTTCACCACCTCTTAAGTATACAACGATTAGGGTTAGGGTTGATAGCATTGGTGTCGATAAGCCTTATGACTTTATACCAGAAACACGCTTGATATACTTCACTAAGTATGGTCATGTTTTTCATAGTGGACATAAGGCTTATTGTGTTGGTGACTCAATTGATATGAAGATTGTTAAAATACTAAAATGAACAATAAAGAATTTATAATAGGTAAACTAAAAGAAAAAGACTTCGCAAATTTATTTGAAGATGTTTCGTTACCTAAAAAAGAGGAAGATATATATGAACACTGGGATTTAAAGATTGAAACAAAAATTGATGTTAAGTCTTTAAAAAAAGAATCTAGGGGTGACCTCACATATAATGAAAATTTTCATTGGGTTGAATTGAAAAATGTTCTAGGTAAGTTATCCTGGCTTTACGGTAAAGCTGACTATTTTGCATTTGAAACTGAAGACTACTGGATAATGGTAGATAAATTAAGTCTACAAGAATTCATAGAACAAAGATGTAAGGGCAAAAGTGTCGGGTCAAGTAAAGACCCATATGAATTATACCAAAGAAAAAATAGAAAAGACGTAATAGTCAAAGTAAAAACTCTGGATTTAATTTTCATCTCAACCAAAATAATTAGTAAAAATGTTAATAGTAAAAAATAAGAAAGCTTTTTTTGAGTATTCCATCCTAGAAAAGCTTATAGCTGGTATTGAACTCAAGGGTTCAGAAGTTAAGTCAATAAGGACTGGAAAGGTTAACATAAGCGAAGCCTATTGTCTTATCGAAAATGGAGAAATATATATCAAAAACATGCATGTTTCTGAACATGAACAAGGTGGTCGCAACAACAACCATGAACCACTAAGGGACCGAAAGCTTCTTTTAAAGAAGAAAGAAATCACTAGCCTAGCCGATAAGGTTAAACAAAAAGGCTTGACAATCGTACCTCTTGAAATTATCTTGACCAAGACTGGCTATATAAAGCTGGAGATTGGATTGGCCAAAGGAAAAAAGACCTATGACAAAAGACAGAGCCTTAAAGCTAAGGACCTAGAAAGAGAAATGAAAAATTCATAAAGAATCCTTTGAATTTCAAATATACTTATTACCTTTATTTTTTAATACATAAACAACAACGAAAGCATGAAGCAATTAGTTATTACCGCTAAGGTAACCAACAGACAAAACGAATCTTTTAATTCTTACCTTAAAGAGGTTGCTTCTATTGCGGTGCTGACCTGCGAAGAGGAAGCTAAGCTTACCGAGAAATCCAGCAATGGTGATGAAGATGCAAAACAAGAACTTATACGCAGAAACCTGCGTTTTGTAATCAGTGTTGCAAAGCAGTATTCAAATAGTCAAAATCCGCTCGAAGACCTCGTAAATGAAGGCAACATAGGTCTTATCATAGCAGCGGATAAGTTCAAGCCAGAAATGGGCTTTAAATTCATTTCTTACGCTGTTTGGTGGATTCGTAAGGTAATCATGGAACACCTAACAAAAAATGGCCGTATGGTTCGTATTCCAGCCAATAAGGTAAATGACCTATCCAAGATGGATAAGCGCATTCAAGAACTGGAACAAACGCTTGGTAGAGAAGCTTATGCTCACGAACTATTCGGTAACGGAACCGATGAATACGACTTCACAGAGTTACTAAACTCTTATCGTATGGATTCTCTTGACCGAGATATAAGTGGAGACGAGGGTGACGGAACAACACTTGGTGAAGTTCTGGTTGATGACTCCTTCGGACCAACCGATATGAGTCTTATGACCGAAGACTTGAAGAGCGAAATTCATAAGCTCTTAAACACTCTAAAGCCAAGAGACAAAGAAATAATGATAGCATTGTTTGGTCTTGACGGTTCGCAAGAAAGAACGCTAGCTGATGTTGGGCAGCAATTCAATATTAGTCGTGAAATGGTTAGACAGATACGTCAAAAATCGCTAGAAAGGCTAAGACTAAGACTTGAAGACACTGAAATCCTTTCATGAAAAAAAATACAACCTCGTGTACACATTTGTGTACACCGAGGTTTTTTGTGTTTTTATCTAGCCTTCGATATTTATTATAAAAGAATTAACATGGATAAGAATCATATAAAAACACTATTGAGGGAAGCGTTGGGAGTTGCTGAAGCGGCTAAAGAATCTAAGGAGAAAGAAACTGATTCTGGACACTATGAAGACCTTAATAAGGATAAAAAAGGTAAGGTTCAGACTCTTACAAAGAAGATTAAGAACGCCACGCAAGGCCCAGGAAAGCTTTTGAAGCTATCTCAGGTTATGGGTGCTGCTGGTGTTGGTGACGCAGATAGCGCAACCGACAGGTCTGCAATAGGCAAAGCTGTATCTGGCAAGCCAGATGCTGATGGCAAGGTAAGACACTTGACCGTACAGCAAGCTGATGCCATGGGTAAGGTTGTTGATAACCCGATAGCCTTTAAGTAAGGTCTACGTCCATATTTCTATACGCTTTTATTTTCATTCATCTACAAAGGTATGCAAAATATCTGAATTCTCAAAGTTTTTTCTAAAAAAAACCACTTGCATTTTTAAATCTTATTTAGTATATTTGCAAATAAATTGCTTTATGACAATAGAAAAGATTGCTGATGTTGAATACATCGAAACACTTGCGTTAGCCGTTATTGAAAAGGACCCAGACCTATACGAGATATTCTCCGATGATATATCCATGTCATTTAACTTGGTTAAAACCCTGTCAAAGGAAAACAAATTAAGTGAAGAAACCAAGACATTTATCAAAGACTTGTTCGATAATATCATTCTTACAAAGATAAGCATAGTAAACAAGTATCTATACTTCGCAAAGCTGGAAGGCAAAGACCTACATCCTGTCATGCTCAATAACGAAGAACCAGAAGTTGAAGAGGTCAAAGAACCCAAGAAACGTAACAAAATCGAATCCAGTCTTCCAAGAAGGTATGGTAAGGATAAGATTGAACAGGACATCATGTTAAATGGTGGCAAGCCGAACAATACTCAATTAACAGCATTGATGGTAAACGATTTAAAGAATGTTTACACGAGACTCAATACAAGGATGGTCAATGACCTATTGACCGATGACCATATATACACCGATGAAGAATACAGAGAGATAAGGGCGACCATTCAAATTGTAAAAAATAAACTTAGAAATCTACTAAAGAAAAAATAAAATGCAACTTAGAAAAACACATAATTACAAAAATTTCGAATTCATAATACTTGTCGAGTTAAATGTAAAGGTAGAGAGAGCACTTGATGGTGCTAGATATCATAAGGTAAGTATAAACAATTCTGGCCATAACAATTACTACCAAGTAGTAAATGATGTTACGGATGTAACCCTTAACGAAGCCATATTAAAGCTTATAAACGATGCGGAAGCTTATGTTGATGGGAATACCGATAAGAAATACACACCTATCCAGAAAGGCTTATTAGATATGGGTTTCGAGGAAGTCTAAAAATAAATCAAAAATAATTTGGTTTTTTAAATTATTTCTCGTACCTTTGTCTTATTAACTAATAAAAAAATATAAAATGGCTGGATTAGATATCTTCCCGAAAAACATTTTCAAAGGAACCAATAGCGATGGTACAACCTTCAGAGTTGAAGAATGGGACTACGGAACACTAGCGCAAATAGAATTTGTTGAATCTTTCTTCCTTCTAGTAGCAGGGATATTCATCGCAGCCTTCATTGGTCCGATATACTGCGTTGTTGCTCTATTGCATCAAAATAAGTTCAGAAATCCATTCCATATAGTCATTATGCTTCTTTGCGGCTACTTCGTATATGATGCCGCTCATGGTTGGATTGGCTTAGCTGCCTTGAACCTATTCTTGAGCGAAGAAGCCATAAATTGGTTGATTGGAATCAATATAGCTTCGTTCATCACCAGCTTCCTATTATTGATATGGGGACCAAACTTCTACATGTGGACAATAGAACGTGGCGACCCTTTTTCAGAAGACATCAATAAGCTTAGCGAAAACCAGCAATACGAAATATCAAGGTCTGCTGTTAAGCGTAGCTTGGTTTATTTCATAGCGGTTATTGCATTATTCACAATAACCATAACATGCATGGTATCGTTTGGTTCAAACAACAAAGGTTGGGTTGCCAAGCACCTAGATACAAAGGAAGAAACAACACAAACACAATAGTTATATTATCTCCGCATTGACGGATTTTTGTTAAGCAGACCTGATTTTTATAGGTCGGATGGGTGGTGGAGACCACCTATTTTTTTTCTTTTAAAAAACTTGCAAGTGTCAAAAGTATTTCATACCTTTGCACTAACAAAATAATAAAGTCATGGATACAAACAAAACACTGCTCGAACTGGACCTCGTTTACAAACACTTCAGTCTTGCGGATACCATATCGTTAATGGGTGAATTGTCTGAAGCCAAAGAGGAATTCGAGACTTGTCTTGAAGAACTCAGAGGTGATTCAAATCACCTTGAACTTCGTTTGAATAAGATACTTGAGATTGAAGAACAACTTGAGTATCTCGAAAAAAACATAAAAACCCTTCTATGCGCAATCGAAGCGCATGAAACTAAGGTGTTCGAAAAAAGAACACTAAAGTCTGGCAGTGCTATATTCTGCCTTAACTAAACGCGATGAACATTTTAAAAAACAACGGTAAGTATCACTTTTTCAATCAACTGACGATAGTTGACAAGCTAGAACCTAAGAACTATCTATTTAACTTTGACGGAAACGGCAACTGTTATCTCGAAGACATCGAAGACTTCAAGTTCCCAGATAAAATCTATGAATTTGATGGTGGGCTAAGCAGTCTGGTCAAGATATCATTCGAAAATACCAAAAAGAACTTGGGTGTTCTATTGACTGGTACCAAAGGACAAGGTAAGAGCCTTAAGGCCAAGCTACTTTGTAGGGAGATTAATCTTCCCACCATCATAATAAACAAGTCGATACCCAGCGGTGTTGATTTCATTGAATTCCTAAACGATATAAAGCAAGACTATTGCTTATATGTGGATGAATTTGAGAAGCTATTTGCCAATACGTCTTCATCTGAAGAAAAGAACTTCCATTCGCAAGAGTCTTTCTTATCTTTTATGGATGGGGTTATGACAAATAGTCATCGTATTCTTTTCTTATTGACAACCAATGAACGTGTGAATGAATTCCTTATTAACCGTCCATCTAGGATAAAGTTCTTAAGAGAATACGAAGAGTTGCCTGAAGAACTGTTCGAGACCATACTTGAAGACTTGTTAGTAAACAAAGAATTCAAGGAAGACCTTGAAGATAATGTTTCGCTTATAAACTTGAACATAGACTTGCTTATATCGATAATAACTGATATAAATATTTTCAATAAGCCATTCTCAGAGTTCAAGGAGAACTATAACTACAAGTTCGAACACTACAAGTATGAGATGATTGTAAGTGAAAATGGTGTCGAGAAGTATACTAAGTTCTTTACTAGCGAAAGAAAGATAAAGAACTCTTGGCAGCACATTGGTGGTTTTCGTGTTGACCAGCTTACTAAGTTCACGAAAGATGAAATAAGCTTCGTCTCTCAATACGTTGACTATGATGAAAACGAAATCGTTAAGACATATACGGTTAAGCTACTGCCGATGTCAAATAGCCATAAGTCATACGCTTTTTAACAAAATAAATGAGACACCAATTTGGATGTCTCATTTTTATTTTATACCTTTGTTTTTCAATTATAAGATATGAGAAAGATAGAAATCGAATCGCTTCCAAATAAAAGAAGTTGGGTTGATGCTGATGTACTAATACTACATAGCTCGTTCCAGCATCTTAAAGACTGTGTAGAAAAAGAAGGCCTTTTCGAACATAGCCCAGCTTATGCCAATACCAAAGAAGGTTTGATGGCAAAGGAACTCTATGACTGGTGGATGAAGCGCAAGGATATCCAAGACTATAGCGATAAACAGTATACTGAAGATAACCAGCAACTTATCAAATTAATTAACATAAGATATACCCTTTGGACATAATCATGGAAGACAAAAAAACATATCTGGTATTCAACGATTCATCTGAACACGAATACACTATTGAAGTGGAGCAAGTTGATGACGGTGAAAGAATAACCGCTAAGCGTTCTAATTCAGCTATTTGGCACGAACATGCCAAAGGAGAAAAGATACTATCACTAACCGATAATGGAAACCGTGTCGAATTTGACCGTAACCTAAAGAAGATAGAATACGGTGATTTGGACGTATTACGCATCATGTTGACGTTTCGTACCGAAATCGATACACACCTTCCAAATAAGTTAAAGCATCGTATAATCGAAGATAAAACCATTTTTTTAGTATGAATATATTTGTTTTAGATTTGTCTCCGAAAAAATGTGCTGAATATCATTCAGACAAACATTGTATAAAACAATTGTTGGAGGCAGCACAAATTTTATGTGGTGTTCATCATATAACACAAAGCCAGCTAGACATACCTTATAAGCTATCGCATAAGAATCATCCTTGCTGTATATGGGCTAGGGAGTGCGTAGAGAACTACGATTGGTTGTGTCAGCTGGGTATTGAGTTGTGTCAAGAATATACATACAGATATGGCAAGCGTCATAAGTCACAGGATGTAATAGAATGGGCTATTGAACATAAGCCTAGCATACGTATCAATCAAAGCATTACCTGTTTTGCATTGGCGATGCCAGATGAATGTAAGATAGGCAATGCAGTTGAGTCTTACAGACAATACTACATGGTTGATAAGCGTAGCTTTGCAACATGGAAAAATCGAGAAACACCATTTTGGTTCAAATAAATTTGGTGGTTTCAAAAATAATTCCTACCTTTGCGGTAAATAATTACAACATGGACAAAGTACAACTAATAGAGAAGATAAAGCTGCTGGGTCATCTTCCACAAGCTGACAGGGATAGGATAATTGCTTGGGTAACAGCTCTGCCTAACACATCCAATAAGGTTCTTCCAAATGAATATAAGGCTGGAGATGTGCTTATGCACCCGATATTTCAACATCCGTATGTGTTGTTGAGAAAGCAAAAAGACCATTGGCTTTGCGGTCTGCTGACATCTGAACCGACATGTGAAGAAATCCTAGAACAATGTAATTCAAGGTTCTTTTCAACCAATTACTTCACGAAGGTTTTGTTTACGGTGAAAGAGCCGATAGGCCCCTTCATGTCTCCATATGAGAACAAGACACAATTGGATGGCGTTTATAAGTCACTAAAACAAATACTAGGGTAGTTATTTAACACATGTGATTTGGTTATTTCAAAATAATTACTTACCTTTGCATCAACACAAACAAAAACTAAATTTATGTCAGTAAAAACACAAGCAGAGAATATACATAATAAGGTCATAAATTATATGGAAAGCCTAAGCAATAAAGAGCTATCAGATTTGATAGATGAACTTAGTAATGATTCATATGATGAAAATTCACTGATTAGAAAAGCAGTTGTGGAATGCTTTGGTGAGGAAAATATACTTGTATTACAGGTTAATCAGCTTTTATTCCCCTTATTAAAGGAAATTAATGACAGATTCAAAAGCATATCTAATAACCAGATATAAAATACATATAATGTCAGTAAAAACACAAGATGAAATAAAGAAAGAACTCAGAGTTCAAATTCGAAAAGAATTGCTGAATTTCCTCAAGAATTTAGTTGTTGTTTCAGAAACCCTAAAGGCCGAAATACTCTACAAGTATTCATTAACTCAATCTAGGTTAGAGGAGTTAAATATAACCACTAAAAACTGGAAGGATGTCGATACGTATATAGAATACAACGAGTTGATAGAAGAAATAAAGATGCTCAGCATCTTTAGTCAAAGCTTTGAAATGACGCTGTATAAGTATTTTTATAGACTTGGTAACACCTTTAATCCTCACGCATAAAACCAGTATGAAATTCATATCTGAAATAGAGATTGACGATGAACACTTAAAGGTCCTTTTGGATTATCATAGGGGTTATGAACTTAACGATGAGTACTTCAACCTTACTGATAAACAAGAAATAGAAAGGGAGATGTGTTATGATTTGGGTCTTTTGGAGGGTGGCTTTTATCAGCACTATCCTCTTGAACCAACAGGTCTGGGGCGATTTATCTTATCACAATACTTAAAAAAATCAGTAATTATGCCTATTAATAATGTAGACTTGAAGCCTTTAGATATAGATAAAATAATTGAAGGCAATGATTGGAAAACTGATTCTAACGGTAGTTCTTTAGAATACACTTATGGTAATATGGAAAATGCTATCAAACAAGGTATAAAAGAAGCTCTACCTGAAATACTTGATTATGTTGATAAAGAAGTAGATAAAGATTTCTATACAGACATACCAAATTTGGAAAAAGAAATACTAAAAAAACTAGGAATATGACAGAACTATTTGTACCATACGAAGAATCGAAAGCTTTAAGAGACTTAGGCTTTAATGAAGAGTGTTTAACTACTTACTTAAATGGTGAGTTAGAAACTAAAGAAATGTTTTTCTTTACACATACCTTTAGAAGTCACGAAACTCAAGAGTTTATATCAGCTCCACTATATTCTCAAGCTTTCAAATGGTTTAGAGAGAAACATAGTTTTAACGGAACTGTAAATTCACCGTATAAAGCTCATGCATGGACTTTTTCAATAGATAATATTACTACTGAATCACAAGTAACCCTTGAAGTTGGGTTTTTATCATATGAAGAAGCCGAACTAGCTTGCCTGAAAAAATTAATTGAAATAACAAAACAAAAATAAAATGATATTACAAGTAAAAGACATAAAAGGTAATCAATGGGAGTTATTTGACCCAGATGGCAATAGCCTTGGGTTTGTTAACGAACACCAATTCAATGACATCAGAATCCAAGCAAAAGAAAAAAAGATAGGTGGATACTATTGTTTATTTAAAAATCAAGAAGAAGAGATAAAGGTTGTTATTAATGAAAATGGTAAGTGCAACCGATGGCCAACAGGATTCTTTGACCAATGGGAAAATGCTTTACGAATACTAATAAAAGACTAATAATCATGACAAACATACACATACTGGACTTCTTGATGTATTTTCCGTGTGCTTTACTACTTTGGTTAATACTAAATGTTATTTCTGATGAATAATGGACTGATGGAATTGGTGCTATTGCAGGACTTATCATAGAAATGTTGTTTACTACATTGTATATAATAGCATTTGGTATTTGTGATTACAACTGGATAGACATTTTAAAGGGAACACAACACATATTCACAAACATTCAACTAAATTGGTAAATGAGGATTATTACGTTGACCAAGCTAGCACATCATACAACATCTATGACAGGAACATAAGTTCCAACTATACCTCATATGGAATTCAAATACTGGATTCCCAATATAGCAAACTAATAAGAAATATCGATGAAAAGATAGTTGAACTATACCATAGGGCTAGAAGAAAAGCTCAACATTCCAACATTAAAACCAAAAAAGTTGAGGAGTCTTATCATTACTACACGTATTACAACCCCATAAAACCTGAAGATTTCAATGGATGGATAGATATAAAGGTTGTTTGGGAGAACGGAAATAGTTATGAGTTCTTATACACACCACTGCCCAAGATAAATCCAAAAACATGGAAATTCGACAGAAGGGATTTAAAGAAACATATAACAAATAACCCCCACTTACATCCAAAGATAAAGGAAAATCTTTTGGCGAACTTGAAAAATTATTAAGTTATATTTGGAAGTCTGAAAAAAAGTATTACCTTTGTATCATAATCAAAAATACATATCATGTCTGTAGAAACAAAAAAAACCAAAGCACCTGTTAAAACCAGCGAAAGAAATAGACCAAACAAAGCATTCATTGAAAAGATGGTAGCTTTCAGAGGCTATATGACAGGGAATGAAAGAACAAGTCTATCAACACTTGACGTAAAGAACGTCATGCAAAGAGTAAACAACCGTACAATGAACGATGATGTGAATCATCAGCTAAACGGTAAGCAAAACGAACAAATACAAAAGCTGATTAAGCAATTTGTAAAAGACATAAGCGCGGTCATTGACAGCGAGTAAGATATAGGGGGGTGGCGAAATTGGTAGACGCGGGAGGGAACTCTTGATGCCCTTGTTGTGTACAAATAAGGAGCGCACATCGTACAGGTTCAAGTCCTGTTCCCCCTACACGAAGACTAGAGGTTATGCTGGTGGTTAGATTATCTTGTCGGATAATACGATGTTCACCTATAAGCTGTTAAACACCCCTCTAGCCTTATTGACATGCGTGTTTAACAGCCGAATGCTTCCAGCACTTGATTAGGGCTTAGGTGAAAAAGACAACAATCACAAACGGGTAGTATGGGTGGCACAAATCGTGTCACCCAGAACACCGAAAAATACCTACCATGACAAAGATATACAGATTCATAATTATACTTCTTGAATTAGCTTCAGCAATAATGAGCCTTATTATCCTGTGTAAGGATGAGAATACGTTTCTTGATGGTCTTATGATATTTGTATTGATAGCCTCTAGTATGGTTGTTGATGATATACTCGAAAACAAAAATTAAATACCAGCAAATAATTCCACATGAATTCTTGGTAGTCTGAAATAAGTTTCTTACCTTAGCATCATAAAACAAAAGTATGCAACAATATAACAACGACATCGAATTAATCGTATCATTCAAGAGCCTTTTCAGACGCAAACGCAGACCAAAGGTTGGAGATGTGGGCATCTATAAAGATGTGCTGACCATTAACACCTCAAACGAAGGTACGCATCAGTTATTCTATGATATCTTCGCGAAAGTGCGTGTAATTGCCATATACGAAGACCTCGCGGAACTTGAAATCGTTGAAGTAACCAATCTCAATGCTGGCAACCAAGAGATTAGTTCGGTAATCAATGCCAATATTCCTAAGTTCCTGTCTCCTAACAGGGTTAAATGGGAAATCAATGACTAAGTTAATTTGTCTCGTGTTCGGCCACAAATGGCTATATAACTTCCCAAGCCTACCTGATAAGTGCATATGCAAGAGGTGTGGTGAAAAGAAAATCTATGACTATCAAAAGATGTCATGGACACACACCGATAGCTTCAATCAATTAGGAACAGATAAAGAAGTAATCAAGCGATGGAAAAAATATAAGCAATAAAGCTTGTTTTTAAGAAAAAGATTTTATACCTTTACACTATGAAAGAAGAAATACTACTAGCAATCGCATCCATAGGTCTTACACTAGTTGTAACCATAGCCTATTACGTTATATTCAAAGCTGCCGATACCTTCGGTGCCAAGGCAGACGAAATCGAAGAAATGATGCGGAATGATGCCGATAAAGAACTTGTGCTTGAAGAAATCATAAAGCTAAGAAAGCTTTCTTTTCATAGAATAACAAGTCAAAGACTACGTGAGGTTTGCTGGAAGTTTGAAATAAAGTATAACCTAACACCAATAAAAGACTAAACAATGAGCTTAATAACAGACCTAGAGGAGTGGTTCAATAGTCCAGAGGCACAAGTAGAACTTGATAGACTAGCAAAGGAACGCAAGTTCTTAAACGAACGCTTGACCAAAAACATAAATAGCTTTCATAAGAAGTTCGGTGATAGGATTGATGCTGTAATCGAGAAGTACATCAATAAGTATGATTCGGATGCCTATGTAAGAAAGGAAATGTCTCTAGGCTACGAACCACGTGAACCTATGTTTTGGTTCATCTTTGAATATGCTATGGTATATGGTAAGCCATGCAAAGACACTAGATACTACAATGACTTTACTGGCACTGCAATATACTTGGGGTCATATGTGATTCAGATAATGCATGGACAAGGTTCGGTCATTCGTATTCAAAAACAAAAACCTCATATAAAACAACCAAGTGAAATACTACTTGAGTATTCCATGGATGAACTTAGCGACCTGCTGAAAGAACTTCGTAAGATAAACGCTGCTGATAAGCCATCTGAAGTAAAGCTTTCTAAGCGCATGAAGCCATTATATAGCAGTCTTAAAACGCATTATAAAAACTGGATAGACAAGCATCATGTTGTTTCCGATGCTATCAAAAATGAAGTAGTTTCACGTATCGAAAATAATCTCTACTAAAAGCTTGGTTAAGTCAAATTATTTTCATACCTTTGTATCATATGATAAAATTCTTTTATTATGGTTTATCTGGTCCTCACATAGTAGACTCTTTGGTTCCATATAACTCAAAGCGGCTTAAACGATTAAATAAGTAATCATGTTAATAGCATATATACTAGGTATACTCTGGTATATCTTATGGTTGGTTATCTTCCAATCAGAGATACCAGACTCAACGCCACAAATCATCTTGGTCATGAGAATCGTATTCTGGCCGATATATCTTTCGTATAAGGTAATTAAAATATTCATCATTTCAATAGACTAAATATGTATACACTTTCAATTCTAGTATTCATCTGGGGCTTGGTTTCAACAATAAGGAATTATAAAGCTAGTAAGGCAATAAATGCTAAGTTTAGTATGTTTGCAACAGGCTATATGATAGACGAATGGGGAACCGCTGTATTCATATGTTCAATCTTTGTTTATATTATTTTATTTTGCCTTAAATTTATGCCTTAATACTTGCAAGTATCAAAAATACTTCTTACCTTTGCATCATGGAAAAGACATACGTAAACAACATCATAAGACAATATGGACGTGCTGGTACTTCATCGTATCAAGCCCCAGCTAAGACTATCGAAGACTATAAGTCCGAGATAAGAAACCTTGAAAGAGAAATCGAACTTGCTAACATCAAGATACAAAATCTTGCTAAAAAAAAGTAATCACATGAAATCTATCTTTGTTTTTATATTTGTCTGTGTGTTATTTGCATCAGGTTGCAAAACACAAATCAAACCTATTCCATATAATAAGTCATATACTTCTTTGGATTTTGAAGTTAAATATGGCATTGATGAAAATGGAAAAACTATTGAATACAACCTGCTCAAGTATTACGTAAACGGAAGACTTGTAAAGACCCAATGGGTTGATAAAGACGATGAAAAAATAGTTTACAAAACCATACTAGAACCCATATCAAATGATAGTACTCACAAACGGAATTGATGCGAGAACCCTAGATGGGCGTGGCGTTGGACGAGGAACTGTTTCTGGAAAAGGAAATGGTGCTGGTAATGGTGATGGAAGAGGCTATCGTTTGAGTATTAATCATAAGTGTTCAAATGGAACTGGTGATGGCAAGGGAGATGGGTTTGGTCGTGGTAAGGGTCACTTTATAAAAGACTTTGGATACACAAATAAAAAACTAAAACACACATGAAACAAAAAGACTTTGATGAAATAGCTAGAATGGTTGATGCGGTTCGAAATAAAGAAGCAAGCTTATCTTCTTTTGAAAATGGTTTGTTATTCGTACTTGCTGAAACGGATTCGGCTTGGGACAAATTCACTAAGTTGTTGAGCATAAGATACCATATGCTTCAAAAGCTATTGACCGAATCAAACTTCCAATTATCAAGAGCGGAAGTCTTCGTTACGGACCCTAACTGGCAGAAGCCAAGAGATAAGGCTTTTGTTCAATCCGAAATACATAAGCATTTTATTGATAATTGGGGAAAGATGGGCATTGGTCACTGTTTCAAGAACAAAGAACGGGTCGAAGAAGAACTTAAAGATAATCCAGAAAAAAAATAAGTAGATATACTTGCAGTTTTCATTTATTAATTTTACCTTTGTATCATGAAATTACTAAAAACAAAAACGCTATACTACAGAGACGAACTTCTTAGAGAAGTACACGTCCCTTATTGGAAAATAATGATGAAGCCAATAACCTTCGCTTTCATCATGTTCGTCATGATTGGCTTCAGTACAGGATTTAGTCTGAAGTATACATCCATTCCGAAGGTCTTAAAGCCATTTGTTGTAACACGCGATAGCGCAAGCAAATTCCTTACGGACCTAGACTATGACCAAGTTCGTATGATTGAGTCTGGCGATAAGGACTACAAGACATCGGTTATGAACGCTGTTGGTTCTATGCAAGTTACACAAGCTGGCTTGGATGAATGGAACATCAATCATCCAAAAGAACGCTATTCCTATGAAGACTTATTCATAAGAAAATACAATGTCAAGATAGGTGAATGGTTGCTAGGAGAACAAATTCCATTGTACCTCAAGCAAGCTGGTATTGCAAATAGCCTTAACTATAAGCTAATCATCTATAACTGGGGTTGGGGAAACTTTCAAGCTTGGTATAGCAGAGGAGCGAACTATTCTGACTTGCCAGAAGAAACAAGAAATTATGTACTTAGATACTGGGCCAAATACTAATGGAAATTAATTCATACGGAAAGAACTTAGATACAACCCATGTTCATTTTTGGGCTGATGGCTCTGGCGATGCTGGTGGATGGGGAGGTGGAGATGGAAGTGGGTTGGGAGATGGAAATAGCATTGGAAACGGAAATGGATGGGGTCATGGCTCTGGCGAAGGTTATGGCTCTGGACATGGCTGGGGACATGGAGAAGGAAGTGGTAATGGTGGTGGCGATGGTAGTGGCGATGGTAGTGGTAATTGGAAAAATTTTTATTTATAAAAGCTTGTAAGTCTGAAAAAGATTACATACCTTTGCATTATAATTCAAAAAAAAAATATCAGAAACTATATGATGGAAATACTATACATGCTTGGATGCGGTTTTTTGGGGTTCTTAATAGCTATTAGTATCCTTTCTAAGGATGAATCAAATACCGAACCCATAAACGATTATGATTTGGCTGAAAGCCTGAAGGATGAATTGGATGACCTATATATCGAATTGGCAGAAGCCAAAGAATATGGTTATACCGAGACTGCTGAAGGTATATCTTCTAAGATAAAGATTAGAGAACTAATGCTATCAAAAATAATAAATAACCTATGATTTATACTTGTATACTCATAGCTATAATCCTAGTAACGATACTAGTATTATTTCGCATAGACTTCAGCGAAGCATTAGAAGATGTTTTTGATGACATAACAGATATACTGGACTAATGACAAGAAATTTTGAAAATGCGATAAAACAAATCATTCACGAAAAAGAAAAGTGGAACGTAGATGAAACCATTATTCTTAAGTGTGAACCCTACCTAGAAGGTTATATCGTATCTGCATACATCCCCAGCTTAGATAGAAAAGAAGGTGTTAAAACCTTTAAGGTAGGTGTTGCTGAAACCCTAATGCATATGAACTAATGACACAAAGAGAAAAAACATACCTCAGAAAAAAGCTGGTTAAGCTTCTCATACCAGAATCTGTTGATGAAGCCTACGACATCCTAACATCATGTGATGAAAAATGGCTTAATTCATTCAACGAAGAATACAAGAAAAAAAGTTATAATACGGCTTGCTGTGCAATTGACCTAGCAAAAGATTACTTAGTTAAGGATGGTAAAAGACAAGCTAAAGACACCGACCATTTTGGTGGTATTTTAAGTATTATTGAAGAATAATTTGGTAATTACAAAAAGTATTATTACCTTTGTATCATAAACAAAAAAACAATGAAACAACTACCTAATCTCTTTGCAATTAAAAGAGATTCAAATAACCCTTTATGGGATAAATACATATCTTGGCTTAATGACTACTGCAAGAAAAATGGATATGCTGATTCTCCTTGGTCTGGGTGTCTTGATGCTTACTACGGAGTGGGATTATTAAGAACTTGTGATTGTGGAAATACGGGTTGGCGTGTTGAACTTGGGGAGTTTCCTGAAGGTACCGTAGAACTAACCCTTGAAGAGTGGGATGAAATTGTAAATGGCGTTGAACTTCCAGAAAAATGGTATTGTGTTGTTACACCAGAGAACAAACAAATGCTCAATGAATGGAAAAATAGCGTGGCTACCTTTCTTGCTGGTATTACGGTACATGAAAATGAGTTAATACTATCATATCACCCAGATGGTAGCTACTATTATGGTGATGAAGAAAGAGAATTTTTAGATGATGAAGACTTTTCTGGGTATGAAAAAATAACAACAGAACAATTTATCAAACACGTTTTAAAACAAGAAACACCAAAACAAATGAAAAAGATAAGTATCAATCTATCATTCCTTCAGGAAGGGTTTAAAGCCATGAATGCAGAACAACAAAAACTCGTAAGAGAAAATGTTGATGGCTTCACGGGTGAAACAACCGAAGACTTCATAAAACAATACTACGAAAATAATTGCTGTGGTCTTTGGAAACAAAGAATGGAAAAAGAATTTCCGTTCTTGAAAACCAAAGAAATTGATTTGAGCAAGGGTAGGGTTGATGAGTTAGAATTGTTTAAAAAAGATGGGTATAAAGTTGATTCAATGATTGCTATTAGAAGTGGGTCTGAATATGTAAACAAAGCGTTCTATCTAAATGATAAATTTGATTGGGAAATAAAGAAAGATTCTACTGACAACCTTTGTTTAATACCAACAAGAAAAAAATAAATATGAAAAAAATAACCCTTATCTTATTCTCTCTGCTTTTGTTGTCAAGCTGCAACGATTACAAAACATACAGAACACTAACCGATACAACCGTTGTTGTTCTTAAAAAAGAAATGTTTGGTGGTAAATACGATACGTATTACTTACAAGTCTATGATGGTTCAGAGGCTCATGAGTATGAAGTATGTCAAAAAACATATAATCAGTATAAGGCTGGTGATTCAATCAAGGGTTTTATCATTAACGTAACGAAGTATAAGTATAGCGTAAGCGACAGCATCGATATCTCCAGACGTAATTTGGATATGTAAACTACTTATTTGGAAATTACAAAAATTATTAGTACCTTTGTAGCATAAAACAAAAAACAATGAAAAAAATAATCGGATATAAGCTTAATGGAACCGTAAGCGCAGCGGATGCTGGGAAGTTCTTTGGTATAGATTCTTACATATATGATAACGGATGTTTCTTAGTATCAAACGATATCGTAAGCATAGACAAGGCGCAAGACGCTAAGGTTCTTGATATATGGTTTGATGCGGTATATGAAGACGAATATAAGGTTGGTGACTACATATACGTCCTTGGAGATGGCGGTAATAACACAAACCATCCCATGTATAAAGCTGCGGCTCATGTTGGTGACGTTATTAGAGTTGACCTTATTGGTGCCCCTAATGGAAACACTAAGAGTAATTTTAAGGTTGCCATTTCAGATGAAGGTCATGTTTTATATATTGACCAGTATCCGAATTACTTCAGAAAAGCAACACAGCAAGAAATAGATAAACATAATGGCGTTCAGATACTTGGTCATCGCATGGAAGTATCTGAATCTAACGTCAAGTTCGGTTGTAAGTCATATCCAAAAGAACATATAAAGCAGCTATATAAGTTGATGTCTTTATATGGTATAAGTTACTTACCTATAGAAGAAGGAATAGTACATCTCAAAGATATCGAAAAAATATACAAAAAAATTTCCTAAAAGCTTGAATTTCTCAAATATTATACGTACCTTTGTATTATTAATAAAAACCAAAAACAAAAATACTATGATATACACGATTGGTGTCCTATGTGGACTATACTGGCTCTATAGAAGCTATTACATTGATAAATTGCTATTGGGTAATGCCATACGCAATCCTAGAAACTGGAAGAACCTTTATCTAGGGATGCTAGCATTTGGTATTTCTTTGCTACCAATAATAAACATTCTGTTAATAGCCTTAACGTTTCTTAACTTCTTAAGTAGATTTTCATAAATCGTTTAACCCATGAACGAAAACACAAGCTTCCTTTTATCCTTGATATGCATATTTATAATAGGTATGGCATGTGGGGCAATGCTTATTCGATTGATATACAATATATAAAAAATAAATTTCGAATAAAGCTTGAATTTCTCAAATATTATACGTACCTTTGTATTATTAATAAAAACCAAAAACAAAAAGCTATGAGCAAAAACACACTGGTCCTAGAACCATCGACCAACACACACACCATCAATGGTGAAGTTACCCTTAAGCGTAAGCTTGACAACCTTAACGGACTTGTCCTTGAATGCGAAGGCCAAGGCGTAGTACTCCACGGTGAACACGGTGTAGTAGTAACCGAAAGCGCACACGTAATCAAGTTGACACAGCAAGAGGTGAACCCTTTGACTGGTCAAATGGTAAACGCTTTTGACTAATTCATCTAAGATGAATAAAACAAAAGGCTATAGTAATATATAGCCTTTTTTTATTTCTTAAATACGAGACATGGAAGTATTATCACACGGAAGAATAGTTAAACAAGAATGGGGTTGGTCTCATGGCGATGCTGATGGATGTGGTAATGGTAACGGAGATGGAGATGGAGGTGGTATGGGTGATGGCAGCGGTGATGGCTATGATGATGGTTATAATTGGGGAACTGGACAGGGACTTGGATGGGGAGATGGATTTGGTGGTGCTAATGGAAGATGCCGAGCAGAAGGTCGTGGTGATGGCGGTGGAAAGGGAAATGGTAAAGGATAAGTTATATGGAAATAAAGTCATACGGTAGAAACCAAGATATATTCTGTGGCTGGGGCCATGCTGATGGATGGGGCGGTACCAAAGGAAATGGAAAGGGTTATGGCACTGGATATGGTAAGGGTGATGGCACTGGATATGGTAAGGGTTATGGTGATGGCACTGGTACTGATATGGGTTATTGTATTCTCGCTGAGTCTAGGGTAAGGTCTTTTGGTCGTGGAGATGGTTATGGAAATGGTAAAGGATAAGTTATATGGAAATAAAGTCATACGGTAGAAATCCAGATAGTATTATTTCGCCTTATAAAAAAGGTGATGGAAGTGGTCGTGGAAGCGGATTTGGTAGCGGAGTTGGTAGTTCAAGCTGTAGCGGAATTGGTAATGGTAAAGGTGATGGTGTGGGCTGTGGTTTTGGACATGGCTCTGGTTCTGGCCAAGGTGGTATCTTTTCTAATATCAGTTGTGGTAGACTTAAAGGGTACTCCATTTCAGACTAGAAGTTCATTCTGAAATTATTTCGAAAAAAAATTCAGAAATACTTGCATCTTTAAAATAAATTTTATACCTTTGTATCATTAATTAACTAACTAACAAAAAAACAAAAAATGAAGAAAAACGTTAACGCAGATGGCTACCCTTACGTATGTATCAGAACCTACTCAGCAGGTGTTCACTTTGGTTTCCTTAAGTCATGTGAACCTGCTCATGACGGTCACTACGCTGTTGAACTCGTACAAACAAGGAGACTCTGGTCTTGGGCTGGTGCCAATACGCTTTCAGACTTGTCTGAAAATGGTTCTGCGAAACCAACCGAATGCAAATTCACGCTTGAAGTGTCAAGCATCAAGCTGATGGCAATCGAAGTAATCACCGTTTCTGAAAACGGCAAAAAAAATCTGGACATGATTCCTGTGTGGACTCTCTAATCCAGTAACCCCAATGGTCATGACACATTCGTCATGACCATTTTACTAATTCATTAAAAAATTATCATATGCAAAAAATTCCTCTTCTTCCAAATATCGAATACGATATCGAAAAAGACTCATACATCGATGATGTTAGCTTGCCTGACTTCGCGAGATACCTCAAGGGCCTTATGCGTAATAAAGAACGCTTCATGGATTCCTTCATAAGACCTCTCAAAGAGTCTCTTATACAACTAGAAGCAAATGACCGCTTGAATCAAGCAGACCTTCTATTGTATTACTTCAATCAAGCAAAGCCTTTCTCATACAAGGAAGCATTTGAAATTTCAAATTCTACCTTCAGAGCAATCGTGTTTGGTTCCATAAACGTATCTGAAATGATTCAGAACTTGGGTAATACTAGGATTAACGTTGAAGGTAAAAACGTAACACATCGTGTATACAACGAAGATGGCTCGTATAAGCTAAGAAACTACGATGTCATCTATGAACTCCATAAGATAGACTGCTCTACGCTGGGTATCGAGGATAACTACTGCGTGAAGTGCTGGTGTACAACAACCAACAAAGAACACTGGTTGTGGATTGAAGAAAAGTATGCTCATAATGGTGCGCTGGAAGCTATTGCTTCAACCATTCGTGTATACGAGAACATGATACCACATATCAAGTACATCAAGAGACAAGGCGATGTTCTCTTGTTTGAAATGGACTCTGAAATCATACCTTCAGGTGAAATCGTGCCTCTTACAGCTGAACAATACTTCGCAAAGCTTATTGCTCAGTCCTAAATGAATGTTCTATCTAACGGAATAACTACAGGTAGAGATACCCTTGATAAAAAAATCATAGCTTTGGATTGGTTTGTTTTGGCTGCGGTCAAAATGAACCAATTCGAGGCTTTTTATTTGGATATGGTATGAGTTATGGACCAGCTGATGGTGGTGGTCATGGTAATCGCTGGAACAAGGGCGATGGTAGAGGTTCTGGCACTGGCAATGGATGGGGCGAAGGCAGTGGTGATGGAGCAGGTAATTATTTTGAATAGCTAAAAACGATAGATATATGGAAGTAAAATCATATGGAAAGAACCTAGACTTATTCTTTGGGTTTGGAACCGCAGATGGTAGAGGAAGCACTACAGGACAAGGAAATGGTTATGGCAATGGCAGTGGTAAAGGAAATGGCTATGGATGGGGTGATGGCTGGGGTAGTGGCACGGGCTATGGCTATGGCAATGGTTCTGGAAATGGTTGGGGTAATGGCAGTGGTAAAGGAAATGGCTGTGGTGAAGGAGAAGATAATCTTAATATATTTGTTTCTTAAAAAAATTATTGTTACCTTTGTATTAACTCAAAAAAGCTTAAATGAAAAAACTACTTATTATACCTATGATTATACTAGCAGTTGGTACTGGTATAACAGCAACTAATAACGATATAGGACTAGAAATAGCATGTGCAACATGTCTTATAATATTCTATATCGATTTTAAAACCAGCAAAGACTAATATATGACTATATTTTCGTATGGTATGAATCAAGATACCAAGTTTGGTTTTGGCACTGGCTATGGTGGCTATGGTGGCTCTGATGGTTATTCTTATGGCTCTGGTAATGGTTACGGTAATAGCTGCGGTGGCGGTGATGGATGGGGTACTGGTAATGGTTGTGGAAGTAGCGGTGGAAGTGGAAACGGAGATGGATTTGGAAGTGGCGGTGGAACTAGAAATGGTACTGGATTTGGTTATGTATCTATGTGGGAGTACTAATATGCAAATAAATTCATACGGTAGGAATCCAGATATACATAGAAGCGACCCACAATACTTCAGAGGGGTATATCGAACTATGCATGGAATACGTCTTGATTATAGTGACGCTTGTGGCAATGGTCGTGGTGATGGAACAAGCATGGGTTATGGATATATCGTATATGAGAGTTTTTGCATGTCTAGCGGATATGGAAACGGTAATGGATTTGGTGACGGAACAGGTAAATAATATATGGAAATACTATCATACGGAAAGAATAAAGATACCAAATGGGGTTGCGGAAAGGCAAGTGGTGATGGCGATGGCAATGGTTGTGCATATGATGCCAATGGTGTTTCTGGTGCTGGAAGCTTTAATGGTAAATTAACAAATTGGTCACACGGAAACGGAAGTGGTAGAGGAACTGGTAGTGGCTGGGGATTATGCTATGGAGTTTCTGATGGTAGCGGTGATGGAAAAGGAGAGGGTTAAGATATATGGAAGTATTCTCATACGGAAAGAACGAAGATACCGATTCAAGTTGGGTACTTAAACGCTCAGATGGTCATGGCATTGGCGATGGAAGAGGTATTGGATATGGGGATGGTCGTTCTGCTGGATATGGATGGGGAAGTGGTGATGGTATTTCAACGCTAATACTATCTGGTGACGGATTTGGAGATGGAAATGGTAACAGCTCTGGTGTTGGTGATGGTAGTGGTTATGAAAACGAAAATGGATAGAAATATGGAAATTAATTCATATGGAAAGAATAAAGATATAGTTTGGGGCCGTGGTTCTGGTTCTGGATATGCCAATATGGGTGGTTATGGATATGGTTATGGGATTGGAAATGCCGCAGCAAATGGCAATGGATATGGCAGAGGTGCTGGAACAGGAGATGGAGCAGGTCTTGGAAAAGGCAGAGGTATTTGTTGGGGAATAGGTAAAGGAAGTTGTAAAGGAAAATAATACCAATAAGTTTGGTTATATCAATACTTTTTATTACCTTCGTGACCTAAATATCAAGATATGAAATTTAAAACACATAAAGTAATCATGCTTTCTACTGAAAATGAAAGCCGCATCTACCTTTATAAAAATAAAGATTTGATTTATAAAAATCAATTTAAGAAGCAAACAATTGGTAATTACACCTATGTAAATCAACATCTATATATCCTTTCAGATGATGAAATAAAAGAAGGAGACTATGTAGTATTAGGAGACGGTAAAACTCTAAAGAGAATGTATACTAAAGATGTTTTAGATTGGGCAAATAGCTATAGTAGTGCTACAAAAAAAATCATAGCCTCTACCGACACATCTCTTGGACTTCCTTCTCCCTCTGAAGACTTTATTCTTAAGTATGTAGAGATGTATAACAAAAATACTCCTATTACAGAGGTGATGGTTGAATATACAATTTGTTATATCGGAATAAATAAATGGGGAGAAAGAGGTGCTAATTATCATAAAGATAATATGAGGGAAATTGAAGAAGAAAAAGAAGTCCTTAAAGTAAACCTTAAAGATAACACTATCACTATTAAGAAAGGTAAAGACACATTCACAAGAGAAGAAGTTCTTAAGCTATTGCTGATATATGAAGGACAATGCATTCTTAAGGGTCCAAATAACACACCTAGTGCTCAAGAATTTTTAAATAACTATTAGTATGGAAATTAATTCATGCGGAAGATATCCAGATTCTTTATATATCCTTGGTAGGTTTATGGCGATAGCATACTCGGCTGGTAAGGGTTCTGGAAAAGGAAACCTATATGGTTATTCTCCTTCACAAGGCACTGGTGATGGATGGGGTCTTGGTAAAGGCACTGGGTATGGGTGCGGTGGTGGAGATGGGTCTGGAGATGGTGATGGTTGTGGTACCGCAAGTAAATATAAATACTAGCATGGAAATTAATTCATACGGTGAGAACGATGATATCGCTAATTCATTTAGTTGTCGTGGTCTAGGTGATGGTATGGGTAGTGGTATTGGATATGGATGGGGTTATGGAAGAGTAAATGGGTCTGGTAATGGTTATTCCTCTGGTTATGGTAGAGGATTTGGCTTAGTAGAAGGTAACGGAAATGGACAAGCATATACCGAAAAAGAAGAAATAATTAGAATTGCTTGGAATTCTCAATAGTATTTCATATCTTTGTATCCTAAATCAAATAATATGAAATCACCGAAAGACTTCGCACTGGAACAAATAGCACCATACTACGCTAACCCATCAACCTGTGGCTTCGATGGCACTAAGTGTCAATACCTTACAGATGATGGCAAGATGTGCGTGGCTGGTAAGAACCTATTAGAACCAGATAAGTATAAGTTAAGCAACAAGGCTATTACCCACCTTATTGATGTTGACACTGACATCATACTTAAACCAGAGAGTCGTGGAATACTAACAACACGTCAATGGCAAATCTTGCAATATATTCATGATGAAATTGCTATGGAAACCTCAGAAGCTGACCTAAACACTAGGATTAACATGCTTGGTCTTTTCACCCTAGAAGAACTCAAAGAAGCTGCAAAAAACATAAGCAAGATATGACCCTAGACCAAATAGAAGATGAAAGCCCTGAAAAGATACGTGAATTCTTTTCAGAACTTGGAAAAGACATGTCCGAAAAAATCAGACAAGAAGCCTTCTCCAATGGCCGACCAATCGTTTATATGAACGAACAAAGACAAGTTGTTCAAGAATGGTCAGATGGCAGAATAGTGGTCCTTAAACAACTGGAACCGCTTAACCATGATATCCAAGAAATAAAGAAATTAATCGATAACTTCTAGCATATGCAAGTATTCTCATACGGAAAGTATAAAGACGCTGTATACGATGGAATAACCTATTGCTACGGAAGTGGTGATGGTATAGGTTTTAGTGGCGGCGAGGGCTATGGTGGCGGTAACGCTAATGCCAGTGGTAGCGGTCATGGATATGATGATGCAAGTGGATGGGGTAGCGGTGCTGGTAAGGATAGAAGCCGAACTTGCGTTTCATTTGGCAGAGGAGATGGAGGTGGCGAGGGTAATGGAAATGGATAAAGAATATGGAAATAACATCATACGGACATAACGAAGATATAAGAGAGGGCAAAGGCTCTGGCTCTGGTTATGGTTCTGGCTATCGCTCTGGTTCTAGCCATGGCTGGTGCTGGGGAATGGGTAGTGGCAATGGCTTTGGTGATGGCTCTGGCGATGGTAATGCTATTGGCCTTGGTAATGTATGGGGTGATGGAAATGGATTTGGTGATGGCACTGGCACGGGCTATGGCTATGGTTCTGGTATTGGCTGGGGAAGTGGTTCTGGTAAAGGTGATAGAACAAGCAAAGAATAAAGAATATGGAAATACTATCATACGGAAAAAATCAAGATATAATATATGGTAATGGCAATACCAATGGCGAGGGCAGTGGCTCTGGAATCTGTTTTGGCATGGGTAATGGACGTGGCTGGGGTGAAGGTCGTGGCTCTGGATGGGGCGATGGTAGCGGTTATGGATGGGGTGGCGGTACTGGTGATGGAAATGGATATATTGACGAATAGGTAAATAAGATATGGAAATAAGGTCATACGGTAAGAACGAAGATACCAAGTGGGGTAATGGAACATGGGGAACTGGCTCTGGCTCTGGCTCTGGTAAAACCTATAGCAATTGCTGGGGCAGTGGCGATGGCAGTGGCACTGGTAGTGGATTTGGCCGAGGCCAAAAAGATAACCATGCTTCTGGCAATGGCTTTGGTGATGGCAGTGGCTGGGGTAATGGATATGGTAATGGTGCAGGTTATGGTTGGGAATATGGAAAAGGATAAGATATATGGAAATACTATCATACGGAAAGAACCCAGACGAATTAAATAGCATCGATGACTACCAATCAAATGGTTCAGGCCGTGCTGATGGATATGGCAATGGATATGGCAAGGGTATGGGAAACGGCATTGCATTTAATAATGGTGGTGGATGGGGAGGCGATAAAGGAGGTGGGAAAGGAAATGGATGTGGAAATGGAGATGGCTGGGGTAATGGAAACGGATGGTTTAGTTTTTATTGTGGTTATGGATTTGGTAATGGTAAAGGATAAGATATATGGAAATTAAGTCATACGGAAAGAACAGGGATACTGGGCTTAATTCAGATAATAGCTATTATATGATTAATCAATATGTGATTTGTAATGGAAATGGAAGCGGATGGGGAATTGGTAATGGTAAAGGCGATGGCTCTGGCAATGGTTATGGTCGTGGCTCTGGCTCTGGCCGTGCTGATGGATATGGCAATGGCGATGGACGTGGAAGAGGTCATGGAGATGGTGCTTTTAAAGGCATAATAAAACATAGATAATAAGCCTATGCAAGTATTTTCATATGGACATAATAAGGATTGTATCGTAAGAATGGGACGATATATTAACGAAGGTATAGGTTTCGGACGTAGCTCTGGACAAGGAGGACCAAGAAAGACTTGCTACTGCTTTGGAGATGGATGTGGCACTGGAAGCGGAATTGGACATGGACGAGCATTCATACCAAGAATAAAAAGATACTCATCATGCGGACTTGGTGACGGAACAGGTGGATACCCTAGTACTATGACCCACCAAATATAAACAATGTACACATTTGTGTACATAGCCAGCGTTATAAGCCCCTTTTTGTACCCAGACGAGCACGTTTGGCTTTTTCTGGGAAAAAGTGGTAAAAAATGGAAAAAAGTGGTAAAAAACAGGAAAACTACCTGATAAGCAGTATGAAAAAATAAGTATGACACTTTTCATACACTTTTCATACTATTTTAGACTTGATATAGAGGTCACTGAACCCTATTAAAAAGTCATTAAAAAGTCATTTAACTCTATGCTATCTTCGAAGTCTCTAGTGATTTTCGGCTAGAAATTTTTAAGTGTTCCACGTGGACGTTGCCCTTATGCACATTTTATAAATGTATTAAATACTTGTCATATATCTTAGATATTTCTGTTCTGGCCCTATCTTTTAACAACTGAGTATACACATTTGTGTACATGGTGTCTAGCTTAACTAAGCTGAAGTGTAGTGATGCGCCTTTGATTCTATTATCTTCAGTGAACATAGGCATTAGGTTATTGTAGTTGTAACAGAGATGTAAGTCTGCTTCATTGTTTAGGTCAAACACATCTACAGGTACAATATGGTCTATTCCCCAGACACTACCAAAATTTTCATCGGTCATACCAGAAAGACGATATTTGTTAATGTGTTCTATGAACCCTTCTCGGTCTATACCTACAATGCTTCTAATATATTTGCATGGTAGTGTTGTTGTATACAAACGCCTTAAGGCAATTTGATATTTCTTTTTTAAGTTATATTTCATGACTATAAATATGTGCTATATAGCACAAAAGTCAATAGAACATAAACACGAGTTCCCCATCCCATCATACTTATGGTATGATAGAATAGGGTGGACACATCCGCTTATTTAGCAGGTGTCAGAATGACCAGTATGTTATGTGTTAAGATTTCATAATATTTAGTTTTCGTAATTTGCAATACTTGCGTTTCAGAGTACAAAGGTAAGTAACTTTTTTGATACTACCAAACAATTCAATAACTTTTTTATGTCCTATTTATTAGACACTATTAAATTATTTGAGTGGTGCGAAGGTATATAAAATAAATTAGTCCAGCAAGCTTTTAACAAATTTTAACACTTGATGTTAAAGCGTGACGGAGTATACTTCCCCACAGTGTCTCTCTGTTTGACCGTCTGAATGACATAACAAAGATAGGAATTAAATTGGAAGTACCAAACTTTTATGTGTTAAAAATAAATTTATTTTCTGGGGGTTTGGAAATACGGAAAAAAGGTTTATCTTTGTATCATTAATCAATAAAGAATAAACAAATGGAAAAGCTGTTAATTAATCTAAGAAATATTCGTGATGGGTTTAATTGGGTTCGCGCCGAAGGAAATCAAGTATTTGCTTCTACGGGTGAAATATTTTCGTTATCGTTCTATATAACAGAGACCCCTGAAAGAAGAAATATCGTACAGGTTCAAGCTTGTATGATAACAAATGATATGGCTGTATGGCGTTGGGGATGCGAGAACGAGGATGATACTCATGCGGTGCTTGGTATGTATCACAGTATCGAAAGCAAAGCTAGGGCAAATGAATTACTTCATAAGTCAAATGTGTCTAGCGCATTACTTAAAAAAATAAATGAGAAATAAATTTGGAAATACGGAAAAAAGGTTGTATGTTTGTATCCTAAATAAAAACAAATGGTAAAAAAAGTAAAAATTACAGCAGAGCTGGAGGTAAGTATTTCTGATGGTCATCCTAATCCTGACCAATTAATTGAAGCTATGGTAGCATCATTGGTCTATGACCCTAATACCCCTGATGTAGCCATAAGTGGTAGTGACACTACTCTTGTCGGTGTAGAAGACTAAAGAGACTTGGTTTTAATGGTAATGCTCTAGTGAATATTCGCTAGGGCATTTTTTTTGTTAAAACATTTGGAAATACGGAAAAAAGGTTTATCTTTGCATTCATAATCAAAACACGTAATCATGTATAACAGACCACTACTAACGACAAACAATACCAAAACAATGAAAGGCGAGAAGCTTGGATATAAAACATATATCCTATATATGTCTCCCTATACCTTTAACAGCACTGGCAAGAATGTATGTGCGTATGCGTCTAAGGGTTGTGCTGAAAGTTGTTTAACTGGCAGTGGTTTTGGCGGTATGTATTTAAGTGTTAAAAACGGACGTATTGCTAAGACTGAATACTGGTTGAGCAATCGTATTGAATTTCTGAATAAATTGCGTGGTGAAATCGAGAAAGCAATTAAGAAGTATGCTAACGATAACGATACAATTGTAACGTTTCGTTTGAACGGCACATCTGATATATCCTATGAGAGCCATAAGGTATTTGATGGCAAGAATATCTTTGAGGTATTTCCTAGCGTACAATTTTATGACTACACCAAGAATCATACAAGGTTTAATAAGCCTTTGCCTAGCAACTATCACTTGACCTTTAGCAGGTCGGAAACCAATCATGACAAGGCATTGGAGATACTTTCTAAGGGTTACAATGTAGCTATGGTATTTGATGAATTGCCTAGTATGTATGAGGGGTACGAAGTAATTAACGCGGACAATGACGACCTAAGATTTTTGGATAAAAAGGGAGTTATTTGTGGGTTGAAGTATAAGAAAATGACAGGACGCGGTGCGAACAATAGCCTAGCGTTCGAAAGTGGCTTTGCCATACGAACAAAGCCTTTGGTTGAAAAAAAGACCAATAAAAGTTTGGTAGTATCGGAATAATTATTAACTTTGCATAAACAAACAAGGTCATGAAACAATTAACATTTAGCGTTACGGTTACTTTTGAATCGAGTATCGATGATGATAATGATGTAATGGAAGTAGCTAGAAATATAGCCTATGCTATTAGAAGTTCTGCTAACAATGCTGGAATTGCTCCTGACCATTGTGACACGTATGCTGAAAAGGTAAGGGTTCATGAGCCTTTAACCAATGAGGTTTTTGAATTACCATTAGTAGATTTTGATACTGATTTGTTAAAAGACTTGGAAGTCTAGGAATAATTATTAACTTTGCATAAACAAATAGCCATATGAGCGTAAAGGATGAAGGGGTTATTCATGTAACCATAGAGGAATTAGAATTGGAAGCTAAGAGGCGTGGCGTAGCGGTTTATGTCATACTGGATGAATTGGAGAAGAAAGCTGTTTCACAACTAAATTAAGATAAGATGTATACACTAAATTCAAATCAATACATACCTTACAAAAGCAAGAGACTACCTAGTGGTTTGCCAGCTTGCGCTACTTATTGGTATATAACCAACGAGAAGGGTCAAACGATAGATAGACTAAGTCTAAAGCCATATAGGGGTAAAGAAATGACCCGTTATGCTTTCCATAGTGAAACTGACGCTATAAGTTTTTTAAATAAATTAAATTCATAATCATATGAGTAAATGGACAGAAATACATGCCGACTTCATTGAAGATGGAGTAATTCATATTGATGCTTGGACGACATCTGACGATAACGAAGATGGTCGTGTAATCGCTAAGATATATCCTGATGGTAGTGTCGAGTATCGAGATATTGATGCGGAGACGGATGAATTTGCACAGGAGTTAATTCAAGGTAGGTTAAAAGAAATGCAAAATAATTCATAGAATTATTTGGAAATACGGAAAATACCATTATCTTTGTATTCATAATCAATAAGCAATGAAAAAATCAAGACTAACAGAATTGGCTGAAAAAGCTGGACTGACCCGTATATCTTCGGTTACGTGGTTGATATGTGGAGACAAGGATTTAGGTTACTTCCTTCATAATCGTGGATTGGGCATATACGAAATAACGCATCGTGGGTATACCATGAGTGGTAAAAAGCAGACCCAGCGTATATGTGCTGATGATAGTCCTAGACGTATCGTAGATAAGGCTTTTGAGTTTAAGCAAAAGATACATTTCTTCGATGTTAGGTTTGATAAGAAGAAGCGTTTGTTGGATATAAGGATGAAATTCAAACCAAATGGTGTGGTTCATACTAAGGTTCTTGAAATACCCGAAGACGACTATTGGTATACTATAAATCTAGGTGATGTGTTCTTCGATGTTCATTACTGTGAAGACCACGATAGTGTAAGTATATATGACATAGATATGAACGCTCAAAATACCGAAACCGACTACTGGCATTGTGTGAAGTATCTTTCAAATTAAATTTGGAAATACGGAAATAAGAATTATCTTTGCAGTCATAAATCAATAAACAATGGATAAGATAACCTACAAGGGGATAGAATACCCTACAAGAACTCTAACGGTATTGCGTGGTAACGAAGAAGAAACCATTACCATTTCAACGGCTTCGCTATATGATGCTTTGATTATCAATGGTGTTCATACCAACAAGGCTGATGCCGAGACAACATCTGTGGATGAAGGTATCTATTACTATGTTGCTGATGATGAAATTGGCATGGATGCTGATAAGCTATGTAACGAGCATTTGGATGAACCGATGATGTTCATCGAAGAATAAAGTAACTTGTTTTGATTGATGGGAGACCCTAGGGTCTCTCTTTTTTTTATATATTTATTTGGAAATTCGGAAATAAGCCATATCTTTGTGGTCATAAATCAATAAGCAATGACAAAAAACAATCCTTTTAAAAAGCGTTTTTATTCAGCGGTTAATACTCCAAGAACCGTATCTGAGGCTAGAGCGTTGGTGAATAAGATAGAATCGGATATATGGAATATTTGGCAACAAAAATTTTCAACCGAATGGGTTGAAACAGAAGAATATAATGATATATGTGAAATGTGTGATAAGTTATGTCGTTATAATTTATTACTGGCTTTTTTTGATGATAACTATATTATTATGTTACAATAATTTGGAAATACGAAAAATAGTATTATCTTTGTGGTCATAAATCAATAAACAATGAACATACAAAAAGAAGACGTTATACACGTTGCCAGTCTTTTAGGTGCTGTACTAAGCGAAGACCATATACAAAAGGTGCTTGAAGCCTATCCGAGCGCACAAGAGGAAGACCCTAGTGGGTCATGGGTACTTGTGGTGGAGAAGTGTATAGACGACACTCAACCGCCTAAGAAGAAGTATCTTATAACGTATAAGTCGGATATGTATATCGAAGCCAATAACGAAGAACACGCGCGTAAGATGTTTGAAGACTTGTATTGGCATGAGCGTTCCGATTTATCAACAAAGCATAGAATCGATAACATTTCTGAAAAATAATTTGGAAATACGAAAAAAAGCATTATCTTTGCATCACTAATCAAAACAAATAAATCATGGGTACACGTAGTTTAACACACATTATCGAAAGTTGGAACGAAGAAGGTAAAAAGAAAAAACAAACACTTCTCACCATGTATCGCCAATATGATGGCTATCCACTTGGACATGGTGCTGACCTTGTGGAGTTCTTGAATGGCAGTAAGGTAGTTGATGGTTTTTCACCAGACGACATAGAAAGCAAACAACGCGTTTTCAACGGCGCAGGTTGTCTTGCGGCTCAACTGATTGCTCATTTCAAAAAAGGCGTTGGTGGTTTCTACATAAATAAGGCGAACGCCAAAGACTGTGGTGAAGCCTACACGTATGAAATCGAAGTGAATAGCGATACACGTGAAGTAATCTTACGTTGCTATGAATTTGGCTACTATAACGAGAAAAACAAATATGTGCATAAAAAGCGTGTATTGTTTGAGGGCAATGCCGAAGACTTTTTGGACGCGATGAAAGAAAAAGAAGAAGCCTAAAAAAAAGTTGTGCTGGGATTTGGTAGTATCATTTTTCTTATTATCTTTGCATCATTAATTAATCAAAACAAATCAAAATGGTAACGAAAGAAGAAAGACAAAACCTAAGCAAAAACGTAAATGGTATCATGGTTATACCAATAGATGTCAAGAAGCTAAACGCTGACATTGACAAGGCTATCAAAGACCAGTTGGAGAAATGCAAAGAAAGCACACTGGTAAAGCAAGCAGAGCCTGATGAATACTTTGCTATACGTGGTAGTCTTGCGCTCATAAAGGGTACGAGTATGCTTGTGGACACCGAGTGTGTTGGACAAATCATCGAGGATGGCAAGGTAAAGCTAGATGTGTATTCTGAAAAGCGCAAGGAAGATGGAGGCTTGAAAGGCTTTGGTATGTTTCCATCGTATACAAATTCTTGTAAGCTATCGGAAATGCTCGAAGAATATGCGTTGCCTGAAATATCGCTCGAAGACTACATGAAAGACCGTTTCGCGTACAATGACCGTATATGCCGAAACATCTATGAAATCGTGAAGGAATACAAAGTACAAACAGCGTAAATAAAAATGGAAAAGGGTTTGGATATTCCAAATCCTTTTCTTATATTTGTTCCATAAAATAAAAATATCATGTCAAAATCAAATCTAACAAATGCTTTTAAAGCCCTAAGAAAAAAGGGTTACTTCGCTAGACAAAACTTTTGGTGCTGTCAATCATGCGCATGGGCTAGTATTCCTGATGCAAAAGCTGAAAAGGCTGTATTTTATCATAATCAAGATGCTAACGACCTAAAGGAAAATGGTTCATGTTACTTAGCGTGGAACGGTAATGGAAAAGAAATAGTCGAGGTACTGGAACAGCACGGAGTAAGTGTTAATTGGAGAGGTAGTATTGATTCACGTATAAAAATATCTATATGACAAAAGCATTATCATTTGCAAGCATAAAAAAGCTACAGAAACAATATGGTCTTGACGGGATGCAAAAAAACATCGATTCAGGTCAAGCATGGCTCTTTGAGGGTAGCGTAGGTCGCGAAGCAATGCGTTTGCTTGAGAGCGGTGCGTGTATGCTACCGAAGGTATTCCGCAAGGACTATTATGGCAATCGTATACCCAGTAGAGATGTCTTAAAAGCTGGGACGAAAGGAACGTTCAGTAATTCCCAGAATTTCTGGCAATTGGTATTGGATGGGAAAATCGATATGGAGGTATCTTATGACGAAATATGTGAGGATGAAGAATGAGGAGTTACTAATACGTAACATAGAAAATTCTATACGTTCGATACATCTAGGGACAGCACCTGAAGATACGAATGCGTCTTATGCTTTATCTAAGCTTAAACAAAGTAATATAGGGCAATACGAAGAGTATTTAATTAAGTTCGAAAAAGCAAAAAAAGACTATATAATGAAACTAAGTTCTCAGCGATATATCAAAACACTACTAGGTACATTTGAAAGGGTACTGGAGACCAAGAACCACATCTATTACGTTAACTTCGAAGAGTGTGACGAGAATGCGTGTGTGAAGATGTTTAACCGAAAACGCGAATTGGTGAGCGATAATTACTTCGCGTATTCATCATTCATGGAGGATGTTGATGATATGGCGACTCATACATGGATGAGCGATAAGCTTAAGGAGCATATCAATTACAAAAAAAATCAAGAAAAAACTAGGAAATCTAAAAAATAGTATTATCTTTGTCCTCATAAACAATAAGCAATGGAAAGAATAAACACTATGTATTTTAATATGATTTCAGCAATCACTGGTGTAATCAAAGAAGAATTAGGTATAACCAATCTAGGCTCACTACGTATTGGTAGTGCTAATGGGTTTTATGTAACGTCTACGTTTGAAGTACCTATTCAGAAATTAAGTAGGATGAATATGACATTGGTGATAGCCGAAGAAATTAAAAAACTGCCTATATGTTTCTTGGGTATCATCAAAGAAGTCTTGATAGACTATCAAATAAAAGAAGGTGAAACCTTTGGCGATATGTCTATCCATATCTGTGTTACGGTTGTTCCTGATGGAGAGCATCTAAGATTCAACGCAGAGAATAAAAACCTTTTAGAGGTCGTAAAGGAATACGAAGGAAAAAAAGTACTGATAAAACAACTATAATTTGGAAATCCGAAAAATATCATTATCTTTGTCATCATAATCAATAAACAATGACACAACTACAACAAGAAAAGAACGTTAGTATTGAACACGTAACTATGCTTAATGACATTCATGAAGCAATAAGGGGCGAGGGTTGGAGCATATTTGAATCACATGGAACAGCCAATGGTAGCGAGTTTCGTATCGAGAAGGTTGATGACGACCAAGTATTCGAGACCGATGCTGATGCCGTTAGATTTGTGGTTCAGAAAGCTTCGGAAGGGTCACAGACACATATCAATGCTTTGGTATTCATGACAATGTATGGTACCAAGTATGAAATGGGCTTTATCATCAAAGCAATCATTGGTAAAAAATAATTTCATTTATACTTGGAAATCTAAAAAATAGTCTTATCTTTGTCCTATTATTAATCAAAACAAAAAACAATGTCAACACTAACAAAACAAGTGGTAAACACGCTAGAGAGCGTATTGGTAATCAGTCCTGATATGTATCACCTGCTAAAGACCTTTGCAAAAAACCGTGCTATTTGCAAATTGCACGTGGCAAAAATGAAGTCTTCTATATTGAAGCATGGTGTATTGCGCTACGTAATCGTGGTGAAGTACAATAACAACTTCTATATCGTAGATGGACAGCATTTGACCGAAGCAATCAAAGAACTAAAATGGAGCATTCATTGCAAAGTAATAGAGTGTGAAACCGAACAAGACATCACACAGCTGATGATAGACCTCAATAATACCAGCAAATCATGGAAGCTGGATGACTATATCCATAGCTGGGCTGAAAGTGGTAAAAAACACTATGGTCAACTTCGTTCTGACTACAAGGGTGCATTTTCCGATATACAGGTAACTGTAATCATGCAAGCCTATTCTCAAAAAACGAGGTCAAAAGTAACCAAGATGGTAAAAGAAGGTACTTTTGAAATCGTAAATAAATTACGCGGTGAAGAACTGCTGGGCTATATCAGAGAACTATCGTATAGCTTGCCGAATACTCGCCCGATGAACGAAGCACTGATAAAGCTTATGCTTACGGTGGAAGCCTACAATCAAAAGGCAATGGTGAAGAAAATAAAAAGTGCTATCAAAGATAAATTCATTTTTAGCACCAGCGAAGGTAAGCTATATGCTCAACTGCTGGAAATCTACAACAAATAAAATTAACACTCTTTAACAAAAAACCCCTTGCGTATGTCTAGGGGTTTTTTTATATTTGTCCTATTATTAATCAAAACAAAAAAACAATGGCGCATAATCTGCATTTAATCGTAGTAAGAGCCGAAAGTGGCTTAGACGCTTGTAATGAAGCGGAAGACCTATTATTTGACTTCGGAACAGAGAACAACTGGCGTTCCATGTGTGGGGCTGTCAGCGAGGACAACGAAGTCTATCTGAATGGCGAAGGTCGTTACGAACCTGATGAAAAAAGCGATACCATTGAAAAAATCAATGAAATGGTACAAAAAGCCATTGGTACTTCATGGAAAGCTGATGTAGCCCTACAAGCACTAAAGGAGGGTAAGACTATCGAAACCATGACTTCAAATGAATTATGGTCGTATGCTAAGTACATCGAAGACCTTATGGAAAAGCGTAAATTTGAAGAGGGTAGAGCCATTAGCGATAAGCCAATAGACGCTACATTTGACGTATTGACCGAAAGCTACAACGAATATGACTATACAGAATTTGGTGTAACCAATGTAGTCGAGCAATACGAAGGCAAAAAGTGGGTGGTACTAATGGATATGCACGACTAGGATATTTTAACAAAAAAGGATTTGGAATTTCCAAATCCTTTTTTATCTTTGTATCATTAATCAAAAACAAAACTTATGCAAAAGAAAACAATCATCAAGAACATCAAACGCATCATCAATAAGTTTGGTTCTTTTAGTGCTGGCGAAGTTGAACAGAATGATGGGCAATCAGTAGGTGTTGGACAAATGGGCGACCTTATTGCCTTAGCTGAACACTTTAATTTGAACGGTGCTGACGTTGAAGTGTATGATACTACCAGTAGCAATGATGATAGTATTCATAGCTATAAACAGGACTATGAACTTATGACCAAAGATGAATTACAGGATATTCTTATCATCTGTGAGTTCTATGAAGCTGAAAAGCTAAAAACTGAAAAAAGAATTTCCAATTAATTTGGAATTTCCAAATAAAGTATTATCTTTGTATCATTAATCAAAAACAAAAAACAATGGGACAATACTATCATCCAGCGTTCTTAGCTAGAAACAAAAAGACAGTTCTTGCTTGGTTTTATAGCCATGACTACCGAAATGGTTTAAAGCTAATGGAACACTCATACATGGGTAATAACTTCGTTGCTATGGTGGAAGCGCATCTAAAGCAAGCACCTCAAAGGCTTGTATGGGCTGGCGACTATGCCGAAAAGTGCAAGGGTCGTAAAAGCAATGTTTATGACCGTTGCAATGACAAAAACAAAGGGGGACATGAAAACCCTTATACGCTTGCTGAAACAAGGTATATCATTAACCATACCAAAAAGCAATTTGTAGATAAATTAATTTGTCCATTTGGCAAAGGTGAGTGGTCGGACTATCAAGTGCATCCGCTACCACTATTGACCTGCGAAGGTAACGGACAAGGTGGTGGTGACTACCGCAGAGAAGAAAATCCTCATATTGGTATATGGGCTAGAGACCTAATCAGCGTAGACAAAAAAATACCTGACGGGTATACGGAACTTGTGCCTAGTTTTGAAATGGACTAATTTAACACTCTTTAACAAAAGACCCCTTGCATATATCGAGGGGTCTTTTTATATTTGCATCATGGAACAAGAAGCTTTAAATAAAGTAACGCAGACCATAGACGGACACGAAGTTCGTAACTTGCGTTGGATTGCTTTGGATAATATCATTGTCGGTCAAGTAAAAGACCCAGTGTTCGGAAAGCCCAGCTTGCATGATGGTTTTTGCTCCTGTCAATGGAATCGTCACGGATTTCCATTGAAGAGCAACAAAGGCAGAAATGAATTAAAGCTTGACTTAACACCTATATCGTAGTATCATTGGGGTATGGATTTTATACTAATTAAGATGACATCCCCTAAGTGGGACGAAATGTGGGACTGGGTAGCCAGTCATCCCATCAATCAAGGCTTAGAAGAGCCTAGCGTGGCTTTAAACGAAGGATATGCTTGGGAGTATATGGGAACGTATTTGCAGGGGAATAAAGCGGTAAGCGAGTTTTTACATCGTCAGCATCCAAATACAAGTACGCTACATAAGCTATCCTATGGTCATGAAATAGGACCAGATGACATCGAAAAAAAATATCGAATTTAATTTGGTTTATTCAAAAATACTTCTTATGTTTGCATCAACAAATAAACGCAATGGCAAGTTTTAAACCACAAGCAAGCTTCACCGATGATAAGGGTAAAGAACATATCAATACCTATGATACATACACCAAGCTAAAGAAAGCATTAAGGGCTATGTTAAAGGTAAGCAATGATAATGTGATAAGCGTTACACGCTCTCGCAGAGGGCAGTGGGGAGAATGGTTTGAGCACTGGTCAGAAGCCAATAACGGAAAGCTAGAGATAATCAAAGAGGGTTGGAATTAATTAAAATAAAAACAATGGCACATAAAATCAAGAGTATTGCAGAGTGCGGTATGCAACCGACTTATTTTTTTGAAGTAGGAACACGCTATCCTTTCCCGAAGGGGGAAATAGTAACCGACATCATCAAAACAGAAGGTGATGAAGATATTACGTTTCACATCTACAATCAGGATGGACTTTTAGCCGAAATGATAAATTGCCCAGTGGTGGTGGTTTATTTCCAAGACGAAGAATAATTCATCAATTTTTACACGCCGCGTTCGACAAGTGGTTAAGTCGTCTCCCTTTCACGGAGAAGTCAGGGATTCGAATTCCCTACGCGGTACTATTTTTTTGGTTAATGACTGGGCATAGACTGGGGTCACTGGGTAACTGGTGACCCCTTTTATATGCACACATTTGTGTACATGGCTAGGTGCTGGCCAGCGTCAACCGACTAGCCATGACAAAAAAGCCCCAGAAGTTGGGGCAGATTAATTTATTTCTTTTTTCTAAGGATTATATCGATGCCTTTGAATAGGATAGCAAGACATATCATAGCCCATACCAGTGTAGCCAGTATTAAACGGGTTTGATTGGGATGCCAGTGTCTCATTAGTTTATCAATTTACCCTTTTTTCCGTGTTGAATACGTTTTAGTCTTTGTTTGGTAGCCCATCTATGTGCGGCTACGTAGTTATCGGATTCAGAGCCATATCTAGTATTTAATAAACCAACTACACCACCAAGAATTAAATCATATGCAACACGAATGGATTTTGGGTTGATAGCTACAACACTGTGACCTTCAAGTTTAACCGTTCGTTCGAGATACTTTATTTTTGTTTATATAGATATATTCATGGTTGATTGATTATCGATGCAATGATACGAATTAGTTTCGAATGCTACAAGCTTTTTGATGAAAAAAATACTTGAAAAAAAGTATTGCTGAAATTTGGAAAGTCCAAAAAGTTATATATCTTTGCCTTCATAATCAAATCAATCATGGTAGCAATAGACAATAACACATACGTACATAGCAAAGCAGTAGCCAAAGAAGACTGCCGTTACATGATATTTTCAGAGATACGAAAGATGTTTCCTAAATCTAAGGTCAAAACACTACGTACATTTACACTGGGTGGTATAGACCTAGAAATGGAAAAACTACTTAATATAACATATAAGCTATCGGGTATTTCGTATGAATTTAACCCAAAGACAGCTGAAATAGCTAGTAAAAATGCGCCTAGCGGAATTAGTGTTATAAATAAAAATATCTTCACTCACAAGTATTCAGGTGAAGACTTTATTTGGTTTGACTTTATGACTTGTTTGCGTCCCGAAAATATAGGTGAATTACTTGAATGGATAAGCAACAATCCATTAACAAAAGATACTATATTTGCAGTAACCTATACCCTACATAGCAGAACAGAAAATGAAGGTATAAGACAGCTATTTGACAATGAAGACGAACACGAAGAATATATGCAAGAAATGGGCTATTACATAGGCACAGCGTTGAATAACGAAGATGTCAGCGTTGACCCTAGCGTACACATGGTCGTATATAAGAATAAGCTAAAGTCTCTACCTATGGTGCAGTATATCTTTAGAGTACGTAAAAATAATTCATAAAAAGTTTGGTAGTCTCAAAAAAAGCACTATCTTTGTATCATTAATCAAATCAATCAAATCATGTCAGCAGAAATCAAAGACAAAGTAATCGAATACGCTAACAAAGGCAAAAAAGCCAAAGAAATTTCAGCTTCTTTGGGTCTTACATACCACAAGGTATGGAGTATCTTAACTAGCGCAAATCTCATGCCTAAGAGAGAAAAACTAAGTCCACAGCATAAGGCACACCTTACTATGGATAAGGATAGGCTAATCAGACAATACCTTGAAGCTAAGACAACAGGTATCAAAGCCAGTATATCAAGGGAGTATAAAAAAACCTTTGGTAGCGAACTAAAGCTAGATATACCTACCTTTGAGGGTCGAAATAAAGTAAAAGAAGCACTAAGGGTAAAAGAATTTAATATACTTGTACCCAAGCCAATCAGAGAGATGTTTGACGCTCAAAACAAACGTATTGAAGCATTGGAGAAAATGATAGCAAACCTATCAAAATAAAAAAAATATGATAAAAGGTTTGGAATTTCCAAACCTTTTATTATCTTTGTATCATTAATCAAAACACACATATCATGGTAAACAAATTAACACAAGAAGAAATGGATAACATAACTAAGTTATCTAACATAGGTAAATGCGCCGACCTTCTGGCACAAATAGCATACGAAAATGAAATAGACGTTAAAGTCGCTTCTAGTATGGTCATAGCAATTGCTGAGAAAAAACTAACAGACCTCAAGGCGAAAGCCATTACTGATAAATTTTGATTGATTAACCGAACCGCCTAGGGTTCGCGGGGGCATCCTTGCCCCCTTTTTTATTTTATGTAGTATTTAATATAGGGACGTAGTGGAGTATACCTCCCGCTTTGCAGCGTCCCGTCTGAATGACAAAACAAACATAAGCAAAAGACTTGAATTCACCAAGCATTTAACAAATTATTTTTATTTAGGTAAATGCTTGTTTTTTCGGATATTTATTCATAGATTTGCATTAAAAGAAACCAACATGAAAAAGTTTAATATAAGGTTCAATTATCATTGTGATGAAGGGTTCACCACAGGAAATGTAACGGTTAAAGCCAGTGATGAAGAAATGGCAAGAAATGAATTTAATTCAACGATTGCGCCAGTGCTATCAAAACAATACGGTGCTGATGTTGATATAATGGAAATAAAAGAAATCGAATAAGATTTGTTTTTTCAAAATTAATTAGTATATTTGCATCATAAATAAAATACTCATGCCAAAAACAAAAAGACAAATCCTACTTAAAGGCGAAGGTTCGCACCAACATACCCTTTATGGAAGCCTGACCGTAGACGAGAAACCTGCTGACTTCGCACCTATAAAGGTGAACGAAGATAGCATACTAAAGCACGAAAAGCCTGATGGTTCGCAAGCTGAACACATGGCTCTTTTCGTAAAAAAAGGAAACTATGTACTAGGAAAGCAAGTAGAATACAATCCTTTTGAGGGTAGCATTAGCCAAGTTTGGGATTAATTTTTAACAAATTAGTTCTTGCAAATTCAAATACTTTTTGTATCTTTGTCCTATCAATCAATCAAACATGGCAAATCCATACTTACATTCAAAGTCAAGCGTTAAGCGTTGGGGTGGTAAGCCCGAAGACTACCTACAACTTCATGAACTACTTGATAGTCCTAAGGGTGCAATGAACAACAATACTTCACGTTTCCTGACACATAATACTTGGTTTGCATATAATATCATACCAAAGGTATTTGGCTACAACATAGTAAATTCAGATGGTCGTAGCGTTGATACGGTAGATATAGCAATGCTACATATTCTTGAAGACTTCAGAACCTTCATACCAACACCGCAGGATTATCTAAAACATATGCAAGTGCAACCTTGGATGTGTAACGGAGTAAAACCTTTAGATAACCCTGAAGCATATGAAACAGCAAAAGAATTTAAAGAGAAATTAAAAGAGAATGTTCAATAATTATCTTTTTTAACGTCTCTGTTCAAATAACTACATAATGGTTGAAGATTAGTGTAGTGGTTTAAACTTAGCAAGTCTTCTTCCTTTAAGGCAGTAGCTAAAGGTATTATATGGTCAATATCCCAACCATAGTTTGGCTCCCCGTTATAAAGCCCATAGTTATCCCAATTCATCCAAGACTCAAACTTAGATTCTAAATAGATTTTAAATTCTTCAAACGAACAGCCAAGTATATCAGAGGTTTTAGAGTTTTTCTTTAACCCTTTATTTTTAATTGATAATCTTATTAACCCTCTAATGTTTAGAGTTAATTTAAACAATGGGTCTTTTTTCTTTCGAGATTGATAATAGTTTCTTTGATACTCTGCTAGTCTTTTTCGATTGTCTTTTTTCCAATCTTTCATTCTTTTTAATTCGTTTTCTCTATTTTTAAAATAACGCTCCAGTACCTTATGCTTATTTTCTTCATAGTATTGTTTACTCATCTTCTTTATATTATCTGAATTTGCCTCACGATAAATTTTGGATTTTTCAGAAAAAGTTTGTTTATTTTTAAGATAATAGAGCTTATTTTTTTTGTTTACTTTATCTCTATTTTGCTCACGATATTGTTTAGCTTTTGCTATTCTTTTCTCAGCATTTTTTTCATATGACAATTTACCGCTACGTTTTTTACATTCAATACAAAAAGAAGCTAAACCATCTTTTTTTGTTTTGTCTTTATAATACTCATTGACTGGCTTATCCAGATTACACTTATTGCAAATTTTTGTATCCATAATTTTGTTTTTACAATAAATATATTATTTTTGTGTAAAAGTCAAGATTTTAGAATAAGATTCGTACCTGAGTTAGAAAATAATTTAAAAAATAAGCAAATAAATTTGGTGGTTTAATTTTATTTACATAAATTTGCATCATAAATTAAAACAAGAAAATGCGTAAAGAAGAAATAATCAGTCTTTGGAAAGAAAAAAACGTAGACCACGTAGACTTCACTTTTGACTGCGGTGGTGATAGCATGGGCGATACAGACATTACAATCCTCAATAAGGATGGAGAAGAAATACAAGTACCTGAAATAGATGAATACATAAATGAAGTAATCTATGACAAGGTAGACTTCTATGTAAATTCAGATGGACACTACATAGGCGAAAACGGTGTGGTTACAATCGAATTGGACGAAGATGACCTGTCCTTTAGCAAGGATGCTACATCTGAATTTAGCGAAACCTTCACCGAAGACACTACCGTAGAACTATCGAAAGAAGAAGCTGAATTTGTGGCTAATCATATCCGAAACATAAACGGTGATGATGATAACGAAGCGGTGCTATATAAGCATGACTTCATTATAACCGATGAAGACGAAGCAAGAGCCAAAAGCATAGTGGATAAAATAAGAGACACAGCCGAAGGTTTCTGCCTAAAAGCGATTGAAGATGAATCAGGTGGGTGGTTCACCTTCACCACAGGCGAAGGAGATATTAAGTTATCTGACAATATGTTGACCATAAGCGTTAGCAAACAAGGCTACGTTTATAAAGAAAGCGACTAAAAAAAAATCATGGAAGTATTTGGAAATTCCGAATACTTCCTTATCTTTGCCTAACATAAAAAACATATAAATGAATATCATTGTAAACAGCCAAAAGTTTCCACACGAAATAGGAAGTCGTTTATTGAAGCTAAAAAACAGCGAGTGTCCTTTTCCTGAACTAAAAGATACTTGGGATAGTATCAAGCCTTTGACCTTCAAAGAAATAGCAAGGCTACCAAACCTTGAACAAAGAAGGGTAGGCGTAGTATGCTTGGGCTTGGAACGTCTCGTAAATGAAGTAAAGCCGAGACTAATCAGTCGCCAAAACATCGAAAAGACAACTAACTGGGTGAACGAAAAGGGCGAAAGGGTCGAACATAAGTTCAACGATATATACGAACTCTACGAAGTAGATGGGTCGTACTTCAACGAAGGCTTGGATTCATGGCAGACAATGAGAGACTGCTACTATGTGAAGTGCAAAGATACTTCGACAGATAGAACCTACTTTATTTGGGTTGACCCTGCAAGCGTATATACCACAAATGAAGATAGGTGGTTTTATAGTCTAAGTGATTGTCCGATAACTGCAATACAAGCTATTGCATGGACGATACAGACCAACGTGCCGAAGGGTCATATTAAAGAGGTACTAAGACAGGGAGACTGCATACTCATAAAGCCGAAAGGAAAGTATGAACCTCTGACAGCACCACGACATCTGACAGAAAAAGAATATATAGAGCTACTTGTAGCTGAAAGCTAGTGTTTTATTGATTGTTAAGAAGGGAGGTACTTGTACCTCCTTTTTTATTTAAAAAAAGTTGTGCTAGGATTTGGAAATACGAAAATAAGTCTTATCTTTGTCCTATCAATCAAAAACAAATACAATGATACTGGGAATAGCAAACACAAAAGTAAGCATCCGTTCAACAAGCCACAAGTTCATAACCATTGGTAATGACATAGAATTTGACGATGTTCTTTGTTGTCGAATAGAAGAAAAGGAACAAGCAATATTAGATTTGGTCACATACTACATGAGAACACAAATTGAGTTTAAAAGAACCCTAACAGCAATAGGTTTTAATTATGAGGAACAAGAACCTATCCTTAAACGCTTTATAGATAAAGCAAAACAAAAAGCAAAGGATATAGTAGACCTAGCTATCGAAGAGAACGGATACATATTTTCTTATCTACCTGAACAACTATAATATGAAAGAGATATATCTGACAGCCACTAGCAAAACCTATTATATGGCTGAATTGGACAAGGCAAAGAAATTCACCGATAAGGATTGGGACCTAGATGAAGGTTTGCTAGAGGTATTGGATGCCATAAATGCCAATCCAAATCTACAGACCATCTTATCAAAGCGTAGCGAAAATCTACTAAGGGATAACGTAAGTTATCTACACTTTACCTATACCAAAGAGTCTTTCAAAGCAATAATGGAAACGCTCGGAGAGATAATCGATGTATTAAAAGAAAACTACATAAGTGGTAACCTTGAGTATCTGACTGCTAGTCAATACAAGCGAAAGACTCCAAATGAATTAAGAAATAAGTATCGGTTAGATGTTATTTCTAACCTTGAGAAGTATACGAATATAAATTGTTTTATAATCGAAATATTCTCCTTCAATGCGAAAGACCATGAATTATTTTGGAATTTGCTAAAAAATAAGCTAAAAGACTTGGAAATACGAAAATAAGTCTTATCTTTGTATCATTAATCAAAAACACATATCATGGCAACCAAAACATTCAAGATTGGCGAATACGCAAAGAATGGAGTTATCACCGCAATAACTACCAAAAACAAAGTAACCATAATCAGCAAGCTATGGGACGTATCAGCTGGCACAAATAAAAACAGCGACCAAAGCAAAGCCAAAGAAGTTCATCGTATCGAAGTAACCATCAACCCTGACAATAATAGTGGCAAGGCTGAAAGAGCATTGCTGGACTACCTGTGCGAAGAAACTACAAGCTACTACGCTGACGAAATACTCAAATGGGTCAAAAGCAAGGTAAAATTTCCTATCAATCTTTATTGGTAATTCGGATAATATTCTTATCTTTGTCCTAACAAAATAATCAATCATGAAAAAAGTACTGCTAATCCTCGGAAACATTACCTTCCACCATTTCGATGAAAAAGAATTGAAGCTATTCTCTAAACCCGAAGGTGAAAAAGCTTTGGTGCATCGTGTAGATGCAATCATCATGTGTGATTCAGAAGATGATGCCGCAAAAATAGGTGATGATATGGTTAATATGTTTGATTCATATCTAATACCTGAATCATTTAGCGGTGAAATCGTATATGAGTCGGTAAAAGAAAGAATCATGGTTGAAAGCTTCATACACACTTATTCAAACTTTTAAGAAATAAAGATTTGGAAATACGAAAATAAGTCTTATCTTTGTATCATTAATCAAAAAACAATAAATCATGTTAACAACAACAAGCCCAAAAAAAGCACTGCAAGCTTCAGCGCAAGCATACGGTGTAAACGCAAGCTATTCAGGTGGTACGAATACCATGTACATCAAAGGCACTGACGAAAGGGTCAAGTCCTTCATCCGCGTATGCAATCTCAAAGGCAAGAAAGCATATCCGTTTAGCTTCGCACAAAGTAATTAACTCACAACTCTGAAAAATGGCACGAAACAAAGGCAGTCCCAGTAAATAAGTAACTGGAATATCAAGAGAATTAATGTTAAAATTTATAAGTATTAATTAACCCCAAAACTCTATAAGGTATGAAATAAAACATCTTGTCATAAGCATTGAAATTATAGTAATAAAAAAGGAACGAAACTCTCAAAGAAATTTGGGGGTTTCGTTTTTTATGCTTATATTTGTACCATGAAAGTAAAATACATAGCAAAAAACGAACTGCCAATACAAGCTGGCATCCTCAGCCGAAATAAGGTCTATGACGTATCTATCAAAGAAACACAAGTTAGATTCGTTGGTGATAATGGTGGGGTCTTTGGTAATCTATGGTTGAACCACATGTTTGGTTATAAATCACTGGGTGAAATATTTGAAAAAATACCTGACTAAGAATTTGGAGATACCAAAAAAAGTATTATATTTGTACCATAAATCAATCAAACATGAAAAGAATACTTGAGTTCATTAAGTTGAACATACACATGATGTACCGCGAGGCTAAAAACGCTAAAGAAGCTGGTCAAGACCTCATAGTCATTATTGACGCTCAAACACAACTGCCTGTTATTATGCAGTATAATCGTATATCAGAGTCGCCAAAAGACGTTCTACGTATCAAAACAGAATTCATCTCTTCTATGGAGAACTTCGTTGAAATCACTAATTACTACACTCATAAATCATGATAGAACTACTATATTGGTTTATATGCCTAGCAATCGGGGTCTTATATGGAAGACTGATATTTTTAGTTATTCACAAAAAAATAAATTAAGATGAACACATTTATTCAAGACTATAAAAGACAGAACACCAAAGGATGGAAAGGTGTAAGACAATTGCTCATAGAGAGATACGTTAATATCAAGACTTGGATTAAGGTCTATTGGTATAAATTCATCTATTATCCGTTTATCTTTAAAAAATAATCATGCAAACAAATTCAATCTACAAACAACAAATAGAAAAAGCCCACAGACAAGGCTTAAACGAAGGCTTCAATGTAGGTCTTATAATCGGTGCAACTGGCACCATAATAGTATTCGGTCTGCTCCTTCATTTCTTCCCAATGCCCTAGTATACACAATTGTGTACACCGACCTCGGACAGCGAAGGCTCGGCTAGATATCAAACAAAAAAGCCCGAAGAAATTCGGGCCTTTTCATTTTAATTAAGATAACTCTCGATGTCTCGGTAGCGATACTTGTGACTGACCAATACCTGACCATTCTTATAAACGATATAGTACTGAAGCTGACAATCAAAGATAGCTGTTATCTCTGGGTTTTTACCTAGTAGTAACATATTGATTGATTTAAGTAATCGGAGCAGGACTCGAACCTGCATTGTTTGCAACCAATCATAGATAGCTTTAAACTTAAACATGGGCTTTCTTTTTACAAAGTGCTTCACCATGACTCTATGTGCGTCTACCAATTTCGCCACCCGATTATAATGCAAATATATGAAAAAGAAATGGGACTACCAAATAGTAGCCCCACTTTTTTTGAAGTTATTTAGACCTCCAGTAATGATAGGATTTCGCTCTACGCTTCGCTCGGTCATAGTTATACATACCATGCTCATCTAGGACATTCATCCCGATATGGACTTGATAAACCGCTTTCATCGTCTTCTTTTGTGCTTTGCTCATATATTATGTGTTTTGATTGATAGGGCAAAGATAAATTAATTAATTTAAAAACCAAACCAATTAACACTTTTTAACAAATTTAAAAATTACCTTATATAGGGACGTGACGGAGTCTACCTCAAGTCGGTGACGACCTCCTGTCTGAATGACCCAACAAAGATAGCTATTTATTTGAGACTACCAAAGTATTTAACAATTTATCTTAAAAAAAAATAAATTCATTTTAATTTGGAAATATGAATTTAATTAGTATCTTTGCCCTATCAAATCAATCAATCATGTACAATTATAGCATACTAGAAACACACATCTCAAATATCCAAGCTGGCGACACAATTCTACATAATGACGAAATGAAGACCGTCTCAGGCAATAATATAAAAGGGGACTCATTTATGGGTAAAAGCCTATTCGGAGACAGCTATCATTCAGGACATAAAAAGGTGCAAAAAATAATCTTCAAATTAGCAACAAATTAATTTGGAAATATGAATTTAATTAGTATCTTTGCCCTATCAATCAAAACACACATGACAAACAAAGAACCACAACTAAGACTAAAGATGGCAAAGGAAATGAGCCTTATTTTGGATAGGCTTAACAAATTAGATAAACTAGCGGATAAGCGCGTCCAATACGAAGAAGAAACACATGGTAGCTTATGCGAAACAACTATTGACAGACTTTCGTTCATATCTGAAGCAAAAGCATTAATTAACAAGTATAGTCACCATATGTAAATTTTTAACAAAAAATTACTTGCAAGTCTCAAAAAAAGCATTATCTTTGTATCATTAATCAATCAAAAAATAACACACAATGGAAATCTACGTACAAGCTAAAAGTAAAAAAGCAATCAATGAAGCATTAACTGCTAAACAAAAGGTATACGGCACAAACTACTCCATGTTTGGCGGTGGTGGTAGATATGAACTAAATTCAGACTTGCCACAAGGCACGGTTATAAAGGTATTTGAAAAATATTCAGGTGGTAATCCATACGCTAAAGCATACGGCACATGGGATGGCACCAAAGTAAAATAGTGTGTGTTTATAGGTTAAGAAAGGACTACGAAAGTAGTCCTTTTTTTTAACAAATATTATTTGGTGGTTTAAATTACTTTATTTATATTTGTCCTATCAATCAAAACACACATCATGGTATACGAATTTTATTACTACGAAACAAATAAGAGCAAAGAAAATATTGTAGGGGCACAAACTTGTAAACGTCCAAAACAAACGAAGATATGGAAACATCTTCGTATGTGTATAAATCATGGTACGGTATACTCAGTAGGTTATAGACCTAAAAAATTAACAAATTAGTCCTTGCAAGTATCAAATTAATTACTATCTTTGTCCTATTAATCACTCAAAAAAAACACACAAATGAAAAATTTAGTATTGGTAAAAATCTTCGTATTGGTAGTTGTTCTGTCTCTCATTGCCCTATCTGCTTCAGCACATACCAAAGAATCTCCATGTTACTCAAATGGAGGACATGGCGCAAAATTGGTACATGGACACGAAAGTCTTTTTAGTGGTCGTTTCTCAAAAACTCCCTATGCAACGCCACATATTAAACAAAAACACTATCACTACCGCAATGCAAATAAATAAGGTCTTTTAACATCTATTAACAAAAAGGATTTGGTAATTCCAAATCCTTTTTTTATATTTGTATTGTCAATCAGACGGGACGCTGCGAAGCGGGAGGTATACTCCGACACGCCTATACATATACATAAAAAAATTAACATATATATTAAATAGCTAATATGTTAAAAATGTTAAGGGACTTGTTTGGTAATTTTAAATTACTATCTTTGCCCTATCAATCAAACGAAATGAAAAACACACTATTAACACTAACTTTAATACTTGTATCAATAACAAGCTACGCCACAGCACCGACAATAATAAGCAGAGATACCCTCACACATAGCACTATATTGGTACGTACTCAAACAGGCGTTTATGTACGTACTACGAGCGCAAATATAGCACAAGCTATCGAAGATAGCCACAGCTATAAAAGCAAGCTACACGAAGATAAAACGGTAGTCTTTTATTATGGAAAAAAAGAATATGATAAGATAAAGCAATTTATCAAAAATCTTTGATTTTTTAACAAATAAAATTTGCTATTCTAATTTAATTAACCTATATTTGTATCATTAATCAATCAAAACACACTGTTATGAACAACAAAACACAAGTAATCGAGACACTTATTAATGATGGCGGTTCAGCGAAATTCGCTCAAATGATAGCCGAAGTTGAACAAAAACAACTTAAAACTGGCAATCCTTTCGCAAAGTCAAAAGTGACCAAGCTAGTTAGCTATAATATGCTTCTAAATGCTAACTATGCTAACATGGTAAACAACAGACTAGCTAAAGAGGGCAAAGAAGCTAACTTCACAGCTAAAGAAAATTGGTTCCAAAAGGTAAATGATAGCTTTAACGGTTCGATAGTAGCCAAAAAAAGCGACCCGACAGAATTATATTTGCTATTTGCTTGTAATACGTCCGAGACACTGAAATACTACATAGATGGTATAGAAGCAAGCGAGAGCGAAATTGCCACTATAAAGCAATTCAGACCCAAAACAACAGCACCGACCAATCAAGGCACAGACGAGGCAATAATTGTACGTACCGTTAAAATGGACAATATCAAACATATCAAATGTGGAGTTACCGTAATGTTTGGCTAAGATAAAAATTAACATCTATTAACAAAAAAAGGTTTGGAAATCCAAGCCTTTTTTTTATCTTTGTATTGTCATTCAGACGGGACGACACTAAGGGTCGGGAGGTATACTCCACTACGTCTATACATATAAATAAAAAAATTAACATATATGTTAAATTACTAATATGTTAAAAAGTAAATTAAAACGAAATTAATTAAGATAGGACTTGCATAATTAAATTAATTTACTTACATTCGCATCATTAATTAATCAAAAAAAAACACACAACAATGGAAATTCTCAATTTTCTTGAAACACAAGGTTCACACATTGCAAACCTCAAAAGCCAAGTATTTAACGCTAAAAAAATACAGCTACATACAGGCTTAGAAGGCTTTAACAGCCCTAAAAGCTACGGTATATATAAGCACACAGGCGGGGACTGTTTGGGCGTGGTGGGGGACGTTTTTGAGCCTACCGATTTGTCCCTTTTTCTGGACGCTATCGAAAATAGCGTATTAGCTTCAGGTATAGATGTTGACCTGTCTAAATTAACATACAACGAATACCAAAAGGGGTCAAAGGTAGTATTTCGCCTCCCATTAAAAAAATATGAAATACAATCGCCTATGGTAGGTGATACCCTCGAAACAGCCCTCGAATTTCGCACAGGCTTTGACGGTAAGACCAAAATGTCACTAGGCTTCTACGCCCTGCGTCTATGGTGCGCGAACGGTGCTAAAAACTGGAAAAAAGATGTGGATATAGCTATGAAAAACACGACCAATAACCAGGCCCGTTTGCTAACTTTTACCAACGAAATTTTAAAGGTAGTAGCCGAAACTGAAAACTATGTAAATTTGCTCAATACAGCGTCTCTAAAGGCAGTAACGCAAAAACAGATAGATAGCTTCATAACCGAGTTAACAGGCTATAATGTAGCCCAATACAGCGAATTGACTTCGCGTAAAAGAAACATTATAGACGCTATAAATGGCGCGGTGGCTATCGAAGTGCAAAATACAGGCGCGAATATGTTTAGCTTATTGCAAGGCGTTACAAGGTATACGACCCACGACATAGCAAGCGGAGATATGGAAAAAATCCTATATGCGAGGGCGAACGAACTAAACACAACTGCCCACCAGCTTGTGTATGAGAATCTTAACTAATATGTTTTTTAACATTCTTTAACAAAAAGCCCCTTGCAAATGTGAGGGGCTTTTTTTATCTTTGTCCTATGAATAACCCCTCCCCCCGTTAGACCCCCCTACGTACCCCTCCCCCCGTTACCCCCCTTACATACCCCCCCGTACCACGCCTATATAGGGGGCATGATGATTTACGCGAAATTTTCCTGGAATTTTTTTTGACCTTAAAAAGAGGCCTACCCCATTTCAAAAAAAAATTTTTTTAGGATTTTTGACCTTAAAAATAAGACCACCCCTATTTCAAAAAAAAATATTTCTAGAAATTTTGCTCTAGGATTTAGAACATGGTTGTTTGGTTAGGGGAGATTTGTTTTTCCCATATACGGATTTGTTTTTCCACCTCTTTGATTTGAGCGTTAATAGCGTTTCTTTCAGCAATTAATCGGTCTTTTTTTTGCATTAGTCCTCCAAGGGTTTCTTCTTTATTAACCAGCTTAGGTTGGTCCTTAAGTGCATCTAGGTTTTCCTTTATGGTTTGTCTTTGGGTTTTCATGGTGTTTTTGTTATAAATACGTGAATACTTATCAAAGGCTTTAATTTCTATATGAAATTAATCGATGTATATCGATTACGATATATTTATGGTTATGGGACGCTATAACTACACCAAAGCACTGGATAGGTTAACCACTTGGGCTAACAAGGAGGGTTACGAGGTTATACTTGACCATGATAGCATATCGGAGATAACTTGGGTTAACCGTACACTTAATTGGCCAAATAAGATATACATCCAGAAGAATCCAGTGGAGACCATGGTTTATCTATTATTGCACGAGTTGGGTCATCATGTATTGCGCAAGGATTGGACGAGGTTCAAGGAATTGCTTCCCATAAGTGCTGAAGCCGAGGACAAGCATTTCAACGAAGGGGATGACAAGTATAAGCGCAGGGTTGTGTATCAAGTATCTTGTCTTGAAGAGGAATTCAAGGCATGGGACGAGGGTTATAGGCTTGGTAGGCGTATGGGCATAAGGATTAACGATGATAAGTGGCATAACTTGCGAGGCGGTTGCTTATTATCATATATGCGATTCTATGCTAATAAGACTTATTAGCTTGTTTGTTTGAATTATTTATCGTATCTTTGCATAAAAATCAAATATGGAAATAGCTATTGAATTTGCCAAGTGGATGAACGAGCCTATGTTCAAGATACTGCCCATGCATAAATGGATTACTCGTTGTGTATTACAGCAACCAGACTGCAATACCTATAAGATACTTACATCGGATGGGGATTTCGAGACACATGATGGTCATGATGAATTCAGCCTAGAGGAGTTATTCTTGATATTCAAGGAAGTCAAGGGCTACTAGGACTTCTTGAGTCTTGCCATAGCCTTTTCTAGTCTTGCTTTTGCGGCAGCTTGTTTTGCTTCTATGTCGGCTGCTTGTGTTGGGTCCATGCTTATGGTTGACTTGCGTTCTCTATTATCGAAGGCATCTTTGGTATCCTTGTGTTTAGCCATTTGTTGGGACATCTTTTCTTTGGATATCTGGGCTGATTTTTCTGGGTCTATGTATGAGTCTCCGTAGAAGCTTAGTATTTGGTCCGCAAATATAATCAAGGCTTTATTTGCGGCATCTTCTGCTGGGCTTTTTCCTATGGATTTGTTTTCTTTTCCAGCCTTAACGAAGCAGTATCTAGCTATGTTTTGGAAGTCCTTGCATGTTCCCACATCACTAGGTTGGAACTTGCCGCTTTGTTGCAGCATATCTGCGCTTGGCATTATGTGTTTGGTTGTTATCTTGCCATCGTGTCTGAATTCGACTTGATAAAAGCCATCACCTTCTTGTGGGGAGTTGAAGTATTCTTTATCACTGGAGCTTGCGATACTTGAAGCTCTTGCAATCCTAGCACGTATATCGTTCAAGTCAGCTCTTTTCTTTGGGTCGCTAAGGCTTGGGTACGAAGCATACCTAAGTTCTTGTTTATGGGTTGTATCTGGTAGGTTGATTATTGCTTCGCGGAGCAATTTTTTTATTATGTCTTTCATTTATATGTATTTTACCATAAGTACATTATTTCCTTGGTGCTTAAATTCCTTGAAGCCGAAGGGCTTATAGAATCCAACTAGGTCGTTTAATGGAAGTCCATTGCCACCCATGGGGCTTGCGTTTAGGTATATGGTTGCATATCCTAGCTTCTTAGCTTCTTCTATACCTAGACTAACAAGTTTCTTAGCTATTCCTTCTCCTCTCATATTGGCATCTGGGATATTCAAGTAATTGAAGTCTATGAACTTGTCATTTGGGAATATCTTTTCGTATTCATCTTCGCTAAGCACATCATCGAACATCCAGTAGCCGTTAACGACTTCGTATATAACCAATACACCAATTTCGTCACCGTTATACTCTGCGCTTATGTTGTAGTCATCTTCGTGACCCTTATTGACCCTAAACTCTGTGTTATTCAGAACTTCGCCTTCATTTAGGTCTTGTTCTGATATGGTCATGAGCTTATCATAGGCCTTGGCCTTAAGGTCGGATAGCAAATCCATGAAGGCTGTTCTTCTAAGCACCTTAAATACGAGGTTTTCTATGCTATATTCGCCACCGCTTTCAAGGCCAGCCTTTCTCATTTGTTTTATCTTATCCTTGAGCTTGGTGGAGTCATCGATGACTTGTTGGTACTTATGGTCCTTATAGGCATCGCGTATGTTTCTAAGCTTGGAAATGAATTGCTTGGCTTTGTTTTTTATGGTTTGTTTATCGACCCTGAGCTTTTCTCTTATGGGTTTTTTAATCCATTTGTCTCTTGCGATTGAATAAATGGCGGTTGCGTGTAGCTTTTCGTTGGTATCTTGTACGTATAATTCAACTGGGTAGCCTTTTATCTTGATATCGTGTTGGTTATTCCAGAGGGTTTTTTGTGCGGTAAAGAAGTCTCTAATCATTTGTGGATTACCTGTAAACTTATTTAGGTCCAGCACAATGTGAAGGTCTATATCAGAGAACCTAGACCAATTATAGTTAGCTAGGCTACCTGTGAAGATGATATCTTTTATCTTGGTTCCTTTCGGAATGCCTATATCTTTCATGAAGGCTCTAGCAATCTTCATTAGTTGATTCTTTACCTTTTCATCAAGCTTTCCTTTGGGCCATATTTCTGGGTTTAGGGTATCCTTGATTCTGAATGAATCCATGACATCCTTTGGAATGGTTAATTCTTGGCTTAGGCTTGCTTCAACGACTTCATATAATGAATCATACTCATCCAATTTGGTTGGATGTGGCTTAGCGTTTTCCAAGATAAACCCAGAGGGTTTTATAATAAATTGCATAGTATCTGAAGCTTTTAGTATAAATACTTAGACTTGGTTTAAAAAATCGTTATGTATGTAAATTGATTAGATTACTTGGTAATAAAAGATATTTATTAATATGAAACTATCTATCATAATTCCTTGTAAAAATGAAGAGCGTTATATAGGCAAGTTGTTTTCTGCAATACAGAAGCAGCGTCTACCTAAAAACGTTGAAATCATAGTGGCTGACGCGGATTCCACCGATAAGACTCCGTTGATAATTTCAGCCTATTCCCATGTTTTACCAATAAAGAAGGTATCTGGTGGGTTACCTAGCGTAGGAAGGAATAATGGAGCCGAGGTTGCGAAGGGTGATGTCTTGTTATTCTTGGATGCTGACACCACGTTCGAGGACCCAGAACTCATACGTGAGTCTTTGATTAAGATACAGGAGGGTAACGAATTGGTTGGTGCCTTATTGAGCATAAAAAAGAATTCGTTTATACGCTTTTTGTATTTCTTATCCAATATGGTCATGAGGTTTTCGAAGTTGGAGAAGCCATTTGTTGTTGGGGCTTATTTCATGATAACAAAAGAGGCTTTCGAAAGGCTTGGGGGTTTTGATGAATCGCTGATGCATTGCGAGGATTACTTCTTGAGCAGGGAAATAAGCAACAAAAAGTTCGCAATAATAAACAAGTACATATATACGGATGACAGGAGGTTTAAGAAGATGGGTAAGCTAGGAATGGCTAGATACTTCTTTTTCAACATACTACAACGAAATAATAAAAAGGCATTTAAAAAAGACATCGGTTATTGGTCATGAAATACAAAACAATCATACTATCGGACATTCACTTGGGTTCCGCTTATTCAAGGGCCAGTGACGCAACAGAATTCTTGGCTAACAACCAGTGTGAAAAGCTAATACTAAATGGCGATATCATTGATGGATGGGCCTTGAAGTCTGGTAGCAAGTGGACGGAAGAGCATATGAAGCTTGTAAGAAAGATACTTAAGATTTCTAGGGACACCGAAGTAATTTGGGTCAAGGGGAACCATGATGAGTTCTTGATGGATTTCATTGGGTTTACTTTAGGTAATATTAGCATTAAATCTGAAATAGAACACATCGGGGTCAATGGCAAGAGGTATCTTGTGATACATGGCGATATATTCGATGTATTCATAACAAATATGAAATGGTTAGCAATGCTTGGAAGCTTAGGATATGACTTGTGCTTATGGATAAATAAGCACTATAATACGTATAGACGCTGGAGGGGTCTTGAGTACTTCTCGTTATCGAAGGTAATAAAGGATAGTGTAAAGCAAGCAACGAAGTATGTTGGTGACTTTGAGAGTCATATGGTTAAACATGCAAAAAACCTAGAATATGATGGTGTGATTTGCGGTCATATACACAAGGCCGAGATAAGAGATATCGATGGAATGGAGTACAAGAACTCTGGTGATTGGGTAGAATCAAAGACTGCTTTGGTTGAAAACCACGATGGAAGTTGGTCGGTAATTGAAGTTTAATTTGGAAAATACAAAAACATTTCGTACCTTTGTCAAAAATAAAGGATAATGACCCCATTAGACAAAGACATAAGCAGGGAAACAACCATAAGGGTTGACGAGCGAGAGATTCAAATTACGCTAACCCCCACGCAAAAGATATCCATGAAGCTCAAGGGTATGAAGACTGGTTCCGTGGAAATTGGAATCGGGGAATTATATGGTCAATTAAAGGGTTCGCCGTCTAAGCCAGAGGCTAAGGTGGAAAGACCCAAGCCAAGTGGCTTGGATATATCGTCCTATAAAGAAGACGATAAGTATCTTATTTCATTGCATGAGATAAGGGCATCTATGATGGTATCGGATATGGAATTGGCGTGTAAGCATCAATTCGAGAGATTTTTGGTTGGATTGATAAACGAAAGAAAAACGAAATGAGCAAGTTACCAATGAATAGAGTAAGAGGCAATACGCCTTTGCTTTGGTTGGGTCAGTTATTATTAAAGATAACGACACCAATCTACAATAAAGCTAACGAATTAATCGAAGAAAACAGAACCAAGATTGTAAGCAATCCAAGTGCCGAGTTTTTTAATCCATTTACGATGGTGATTAGCTTTACCGTTGATGTATCCTCTAAGTTTCAGATACTACTACAGGGGGACTACAGAGACAAGTACAAGGAAAGCGGTGATAAGAGCGTAGCTTTATCTGATGAAGACTTGTATATCATTATTAACCAGAACCGAAACTTATGGTTCAAAAAATACAAATAATGAACGAAATAACACAAAATAACATAGAAATAGCTAAGTTCATGGGTTGGGAGTATCATAAGGGATTTTTATTAAACCCCAACAATGCTTCTCAGACCTTTTCAGCAGTATCATTTAGTTATGATACTTCTTGGGATTCTTTGATGCCAGTAATAAGAAAGATAAATTCTCTTAACAAGGCAACACAGTTTGCCATCTTTAAGACCTATGTGTCTTGTACGGTTGAAAGTGGTGGCAAGTTCTATAAGCACTTTTCATTTAGTCATGCAGAATACATCACACAAGAACAATCGGATATACAAGCAGCTTGGAAGCTTGTTGTTAAGTTTGTTATCTGGTACCAAGAAAATATGCTAACTAGCGTTTCTTAGGACGCTTGTTGGTCTTTTTAGCAGCTGCTTTTTTAGCGGCTGTTTTCTTTTTGGTTGCTTTCTTTTTCTTGTATTTCTTAACCTCGAATATTCTTTTTTTTTGAGGCTTTAGAACGATGTTATAGGGCGGTTTAGCCAGCATTGATATATCCAGCAGCCATTCGTGCTTAGAACGCTCAGAATACACCGAAAATGATTCTAGGATATGTTGTTCCACCCTAGCTAGTGTCCACTTATTTACCTTAGCCATTTGTTTGACGCAGATGGTTTTCTTTCCAATCATGACTGCTCGTCCGAAGTGTTTTACTTGGTGGCACGTAGGGCATAGGGATATGAGACCCACTAATTTTTGAACGTGTTTTTCGTCATCATATTCCCATATTTCGTGGCATTCAACTCTGTGCTTATAACCTTGATTAAGGCCAGAGTCTCCGCATATTTCGCACTTATGGCCAGCGGCTTCGTATGATATTAGTCTTATGGTGTCCCAGTCCTTAGCGGAAACGGTTGTTCGGACATTGCTGAAGTGACAGGTTTTGGGGATTAGTTCAATTAGTAGTTGTTTGGGTTTTGTAGACATGAAAGTAGTTTCGATAATTTTTTCTGTTTATTAGGTAACCCTTGGTTTCGCTGTTTATATCACCAGCATCGATAAATACTGGAAAATTATTATCGAATATAAGTTTTTTGAGGTCTTCGCTCTTTATGAACCATAATTCATCGAGATAAAGGAAATGTGTTACAAACCAATCAGCTTGTGTTACGCTAATACCAGAAGGTCGGTTACGGCATTCATACTCAATAAATAGGTTTCCAGTATCAAAAAGCGGAGCGCACTTGAAGTCGGTTTTTATTTCGTATGTTGTATCTTTATTATTTTTGGTCATCTTCAAATCAAACTTATTATCGTTGTTGGAAGCTTGGTAAATGCATCCTTTCGATTCCAAAAATTCTTTTACCTTTAGTTCACCTACGCTAGATAGTTCTAGGTCTTTTTTAAAATTAAGATTTGCCATAATCAAATATACTAAAAATTTTTGAGAAATCAAGATATTTATACTAAAAAAAGACATGAAGATTAAAATAACCGAAGAACAGTATAAAAGAACGATGAATGCTTTATTGGAAGCAAAGACGCTAGATGCATTCGAAGAATTTGCTGAAACTCGTTTGAATGGTGCCGAAAAGATAGCTGATAACGCTGAAAAGAAAGGTGGTCCTTCTATGTTAACATATCATCATTTCAAGGTAAAATTACCCTATTATAAAAAAGCCGCCAGCGGAAAGATGGAGCTAGATGAAGCCAAAGCTGAATATAAAAAATTACTAGAAAAGTTATACTCATCAACCAAAGACTCTATGAATATAGAACAAATAGCATTTCAAGAATTAGTTGGTAAGTTGGAAGCATTAGGCGAATTGATAATTAAACAAAAATAAAAGACATGAAAATTAAGATTACAGAAAGCCAGGCCATGCGTTTAGGTTTCATGAAAGAAGAAGAAGCGCAAAATCCATTAACCAAATTCATAGCATTATGTAATAAGCTTGCTATTGAGGTTAATAAATTATACGGAAAGATACTAGTATTAAGCGTAGATGAGATAATACACGACAATAATTTAATACCTAAGTTAAAAAAAGAATTAAGTAGTATTGAGGGATTGGTTGATAAAGCCTATGATGAGTGTTCAGCGTATATAGAAACTCTTCCAGAGGACAATTTTGACATGCAGATGTACAACGCTAGGGATAAGGTAAGTCCTAAGATAGATACGTTGGCCTTGATGCTTAGTGACCTAGAGGATGTTTCTGATAGATACACAAGTAACGATAGTGCTGATGTATTCAAGGATTTCAGGAGAGTCGAAGTTGGAACGCAGACATTTTAATTTGACATTGTCAAAAAAATTCCGTACCTTTGTATCAAATTAAAGATACATGACAGAAATTATTAAACACTTATTTGGATTATGTGGTGAAGGACATCCAAGCATATTGTTTTTTACACTAACACCATTGATGATTATACTAAGTAATATAAAAAAAATAATTACTTTTTGCGCTTTGATGGTAAGTACTTATCTACGATAGGCATTAAGAATGGTTCTTCATAACCAAATATAATGTTCAATAAAGAAGCTAATTCATATCTCAATTTATCATATGAGTCTTCTTCGCTAAGGAAATAAACATGAAACCCAGTGTTGATGGCTCTCTTGAAGTGGACACCGTTTTTGTATCTAATAACTGGATAATTCTTAACAAGAAACCTTAATATAAAGTCTTTTTCATACTGTGTATACATATCAATAAATATCTTGCAAATGAGAAAATTTGAAAACCATGTTTATATGAATATATGTGAATCGTCTTATGGTATCTTTGAAAAGACGAGATATAGCACATATTTAAACTTCTGTAGGATAATAAAAATAAAGCTGGAGAACAATGATATCGATAAGGTTGTTGAGTCTCAAGTCTTATTCATTGCTAAGGTTATCGGTAAGCTATTCGCATTTGACCGTCAAATGAGCGTAGACTATATCTACAAATTCTTTATTCAAGAAAAGTATTTAATCTTTGAATCACCAGTACGTCAAATGAAGTCTTGCTTACCGATAAATGACGACATCAATAAATTGATTTGACGGTAATTTCAGCATTTATGTATTGTGTTTTCTTGTAGTCCAAGAAGGCCTTTATGCTGGTTTTCAGTAGGCTATCTGGCATTGCTTTTTTAAATACAGGGTATATATCATCAAATACCTTTTTTTTAGCGTTTTCTTGGCTAAATTTTTGTCCACAGCAATACAAGTAAACAACCAAGTGGTCATCTTGTATCAATCCTGAAAGGTATTTCCAAATTATTTCTGAATCCGTCATTGATTTTTTAAGAATCTTTTTGTATATTTATAACTATAACAATAATAAAAAAATTTTTAAAATGAGTAAAGACATTAACGCAACCGAATTAACCGAACTAATAAATAACAACGAAGTCGTATTGGCAGATTTTCATGCTACATGGTGTGGTCCATGTAAAGCACTAGCTCCAATCATAGATAAGTTGACCGATGAAAACACGAAAGCAAAGATTGTAAAAATCAATGTTGATGAAAACAAAGAAACCGCTGTTGAATTGGGTATTAGAGGTGTTCCAACCATGATATTCTTCAAAAATGGAAAGGTAGCACATAAGCTAGTAGGGCTTGCAACCAAAGAAAATATCCAAGCTAAGATAAATGAATTATTAGCATAAAAGAAGGCCCGATAAGGGCCTTTTATTTTTATCGGAATATTTATAGATATGAAGAAGAAAATAATCATAACAGAAAGTCAATTCAGCCGTTTACAGACCAAGTTAAACGAAACAACAGCTCATTCATACATGGTTAAAGAGATGAAGGCTGATTTGGATAAAAACTACACGCCAATCAAAAAATATATGCGTGAAGGTGGTGAGTATTTTGAAAGACCGATGATTCAAGTAAATGCGGATAAAGAAGTTATAAGTCCCAAGTCACTTTATGAGTATTTGAAATACAAGTACAAGATGGGCGAAGAATTTACCAAACAAGTTATTCGTGATTGGGTTAGCGGAAAGATAACAGATGAATATATGTTATCAAAGACCGTATCAATGAAATAGCCATGAACCTGAAGGTTAAAATACGAGAAGAATTAAGAAAACGCTATGGCAATTTCGATAGCATTCTGGAGCATCAATACGAAGATGTTATAACCGAAAAACTTGTTGATGGTCCCTTGGTAAAAAGAAGCCAATGGGCTACGTATAACCAAATAATTCTTGAAATCAAATACTCTCTGAAAGACATGCTTAAGGTGAAAGAATTACTATATAAGCTCACCGAAGATGAAAACCCAAATGATATGGTAATCGAGGCCATAGAAGATATAAAAACATTTACTCCAGAACTTGAAAGACTATATTATAAGATAAAGAATTTCTGATGAATAGTTTTAAAGTAAGTTATGTCACAACGCTGCCAAAAGAAGGTAATGCGCCTAGAGTTACGATTAAAGGTAACGAAGATAAAGAATACACCGTAGCCTTTATAGACACACAAACCCAACACCTTATTAGTTCTGGGACGTGTAGGAACAATCAAGTAATAATGGCAAATGCCAATCAATGGTATACTTCATGGGGCGTATTTATTTTTGATGAAAACGGCAGCCTAGTATTTAAAGACTTATTTTCGCTTAAAGGAAAGAACGTGTTCATAAAGATGGACGCTTATGCGCTGGGTGATAATATAGCATGGATTCCGTATGTTCAAGCGTTCAAAGACAAGCATGAGTGTAACGTAATATGTTCAACCTTTTTCAATGATTTATTTGTTGAGAATTATCCAGACATCATGTTCGTTAAACCAAATACAATAATAGAAAACATATATGCGCAATACTATATAGGGGCCAGCAATGATGAAAACCCTCATTACTCGCCAGTTAAGTCAAACGAAACGGCGTTACAACACGTTGCATCAAGCATACTAGGCTTAGAACACACGGAAATAAGACCAGACTTAACCAAAATGTTTCCTGAAGACGTTAGGGTCGATAAAAAATATGTTACCATAGCAGAATTTGGTAGTGCCAATACCAAAGAATGGAAATGTATTGATGGATGGAAAAAGGTAGTTGACTTCATAAAAAGCAAGGGTTATGAAGTTATTGTGATATCAAAAGAACCAACCAATTTGACCGATGTTATTGACCATACAGGGAATATACCGCTTACCAATAGAGCGTTTGAAATAATGAATGCCAAGATGCATTTAGGGGTGAGTTCTGGGTTAAGTTGGCTTGCTTGGGCCGTTGGAACACCTGTGGTGATGATAAGCGATGTAACACCAACTTGGCATGAATTTCATACGAATATCACTAGGTTTTGTGCCAATAAATTAAATGGTGTTGACTATGAAGCTGTTGAGGTTACTGATGTTGAAACGGTATTGAAAAAGTTAGGTGAATTGCTGGTTTAAAGATATTTATAGTAAATAACGACTACTATTAAATATTACAATGATGGGACCTAATATACTCTTATTAAACCCTAGTCATAGTAAGAGAACGACTCTTGACAAGGCTTATAGCCAACATGTAAAAAACTTGATTAACACGCTTGACGAGGAACATACTGAAAGATGGGAAATATATAGCTTAATACTAGAAGACTTGATAAATAGTGGCAAGGACCATTATTTAAAGGAAATAAAATACAGACTAACAGACGGCGAAGACCCTAACGAGGTTATCTTGAGCATAATTGAAAAAGAATCAGATAACTTGAATTCTTTGGCTTGGGGACTTAAGGCTAGAATCGAAGAATACTTGGAAGAAGACTTCTTTAAAAGATTTTTGTTGTAAACCTTGTCTATTTGAAAAATATTACGTACCTTTGTGTATTGTTTAATATGAAAAATAATAACATAACAGATAGACTTACGTTTTTGGCCAAGACATTTGATGTATTTGAAACATCAAGTGATAATGGTTCGAGTCCTATTGAGGTTAAGCTTTCCGAATTGAAAAAAGAGGGCTACGAAACGAGACCGATAAAAAACGCTAAGGATTCTGTTATCGCATTAATTTCAAGCAAGAAGAACGAAAAGAATCGTTTTTTGATTAAGACCAGCGTATCTGATAGTGTTTTTTCAGATATGATTAGTGCTGACCCAACCGAAAACAAGATGTATCTTCAATGGATGCTTAATGTATTTGTTAGGTTGCTTAAGGCTGGGGATGTTACAAGCGTAGAAGCGGCGATAAGATTTGTGGACGAAGACTTACCGCAAGCCAGCAATTATCTCTTGTTATTTGAAGATAACAAGAGAAAAAAGAAGTTCAAGGATTTGTCAACTGCAAGTTATAGCTTGAAGCATGTGACCGACCCTACGAATATAAACCAGTATCAATCACTGGCGCAATTATTTGATGCGGTTGACCCGTTCATTGAACGTGAACCAAGTGCTATCGAAAGAACGCTAAAGAAGTATGTTGATGGCGGTCAAGCCTTGATACCAGTAAGGGATAGGAAGTTTACGCTTTATATTCCCAAGACCACAGCTGCCAGCGTTGTCTTCGACAAGTTTGCGAACTGGTGTACGGCAAGAGAGGGTAACGGTATGTTTAAATCATATACCGAAAATAATAGAAAACCCAATGGGAAAAACTCAGATATTTATATCATTATAGATAATAGGTTTTTCTCTGGTGAATCGGATGAATTGTTTCAAATACACTTTGAGACAAGGCAACTAAAAGATAGAAAGAACGGACAAAACGTTAGCATTTTTGAAAGCGTTTTATCTCAGAGCGAAGGCTTAAGCAATTTCTTTTACGAGGAATTGATGGAAATGGCTAAGACTAACAAACAAGGTATAGAAACAAATATATATCTTGACTATCTGATACAGTTCGGTTTTACCGAAAGCTATTTTGAGTTGTTTCCTGAAGAAACGCCGATTATTAGGATAATGAAAAAGGAGATACCAAAGCTTCCAGACATATCAAGGTTTAAAGAGCTAGAAACGCTTATAATAACGAGCGCAAAACTAGTCGAAATTCATCCATCAATAGGAGCCTTGAAAAGTCTTGAAATTTTGGCATTAACAGATAACAAATTAAAAACGCTACCAAAAGAAATAGGTATGTTAACGAATTTAAAATTTTTGAATATCAACGGGAATCAGATTACTGAAATACCCGATGAGTTGACGTATTTAGATAAAAGCAATGGTGGGTCGCTAGTGAGAATTGGTGTAAATAAGGAAGACATAGGAGCTAATAATTTTGATAAGATAAAACGTTTGTTACCACAAACGTCAATAAATTAAAATCAAGGCCCTAGCTAAACTAGGGCCTTTTTTATATAACAAGTTTTAAACGAAACAATTATGGAATGGAAAAGAAACAACGAAGTGATTAAAAAGCCAATACTGGAATACTTGGAAGACCTCATAAACGAGGAAACCGAGAAAGGCTATAAGCTTAGAGTATTTGTGGGTACCGACTCTCAAAAGTATGGTACTGCCTATAAGTTTGCTACGGTAATCATATTGGCTAGAACCGAAGACCTAGGTGATGGTGTAGAAGTGGGTCGTGGTGGATTGGTTATGGCATCAACTCACGTTCATAAGTTCAAAGCAAGAAACAAAGAGGCTGTAAACGAGAGAATGATTTATGAAGTAGGTAAGTCTGTAGAAGTTGCATATGAAATTGCTTCGCTTTTGGATTTATATGAAATACCTCTTGAAGTTCACGCGGATATAAACCCAAACCCAATGTTTGAATCTAACAAAGCTATGCAACAAGCTGTTGGTTATATACTAGGTATGGGTTATGAATTCAAGATTAAGCCAGACGCTTTCGCAAGCTCATATTGCGCCGATAATATTCTTTAATTAAAATCCTTTTTAGTTAAAAGACTTATTGATGGATAATTTTTTTATCCGTTGGTGAGTCTTTTTGCTAAATCTATATATTTATTAATAACAAAATAAGCTTTAATAAAACCTTATCCCATGTCAAAAAAGACCGTAAACATCAAAGAAAGCCAATTAGTAGATATGATTGACAACATCGTTACAGAAACAGTTGCTAAACAAAAAAAAGATTGGATTAACGAACAAGCTAAGAAAAACGCTGAAAAAACAGCAGTTTTGGAAAGCAAAATAGCGAAATTAGAAGCTTCAGTTAAGAGACTAACAGAAAGCAAGAAGTAATTACTTCTCTAGGAATAACTTGGCTAGGTCATCTTTTAGGACGGCCTAGCTATTTTATTTCCCCTTTACATGGGTAAACCCTACCTTATATTTTACGCATGGAAAGACTAATAGAAAAACTAGAACGTGAAATCAATCCTTTGATTTCAACCGTAGAACGTGACGAGTTCATACAAGCCAGCGAAAAAGCATTTGATTGTGCTTTTAACGGCACTTCTACCTTCTTCCCATGGTCAACACCAACCAAGCTACCAAAGAGCTTTAAAATAGGTGTAATAGTCGGTTCCAGCGGTTCTGGTAAATCAACACTATTAAAAAAGTTCGGACAAGAAGAACAACCAATTTGGGACCACAGTAAAGCTATCATATCACATTTTGAAGACCCAGATGATGGAATAAATAAATTGGGTTCTGTGGGTTTTAATTCAATACCTTCATGGTATAAGCCATATGGTGTTTTATCCAACGGTGAAAAATTTAGAGCTGATTTGGCCAGAAAGATTAAATCTGGGGCTGTTATTGATGAATATACCAGTGTTGTTGACCGAACGGTAGCTAAAGCCGCCAGCATCGCCTTATCAAGATATATCAAAAACAATGACATACATAATGTTGTTATATCAACATGTCATCATGATATTGTTGATTGGTTGGAACCAGATTGGGTGATTAATACCGACACAGGTGAATTGCTTCACGGTTTTTTTTTGTCCGACCAAAAATCATTGTCAAAATATATCGGACAAACTATGATAGTTGGGGAATGTTTAAAGACCATCACTATTTAGATGGTAATATAAATAAAGCAGCTAGATGTTATTTGGGTATTTGGGAAGACCAAGTAGTTGCGTTTGGTGCAAGCCTAACTCAACCCAACGGTGCTTTTAAAAATGGCTGGAGAGGTCATCGAATTTGCATATTACCAGATTATCAAGGAATGGGTATTGGTCCAAGATTTTCAGATGCAATAGGTCAGATTCATTTGGACCAAGGTCATAGATTTTTTTCTAGAACAGCACACCCTAGATTAATTAGTTATAGAGAAAAATCACCATTATGGAAAACAACTAGTAAACACAAGAAATTGAGGACTGATGTTAAACATAAAAACGTATTTAAAGGTCATTATGCTGATAATAAAAGACTATGTGGTAGCTTCGAGTATATTGGTGAAATCAAATTATAGACCTAAATTCTCACGAATAAGACGTTTAATAAGTGATTTGGTAGTTTCATTAACATTTTCTTCATAAGGTATTAAACCAACAACCCATTCTACGTTACCTATATTACCTGTTTTAATTTCTTTAAAAGTTTGGTTTTGTAATTTCACATTTTTCAATCTGTTTTGTAAATTACCAGAGTCATCAAACAATAAAGAAATTTTATGTATTTTAATATTACCAGTTTTGTAGGATATTTTGTAATTATTCATATCAACCTTAACAGAATTAATATCTATATAAATGTCTTTTGTTTCTGAATTTAATTTGCTTCTCAAATCGTTAATGTCGGAACCTATAATTTCTTTATTTTCAACACTTGCTTTTGTGAAGTTTTTAGTGTCAGACGCAGCAAAGAAACTTTGTCTATAGGTTATAACGCTACCATTTAATTTAAAAGAAATATCAATTGGTTTACCAATTTGTTTAGCAACACCCCCATAGTAATTTTCTAATCTACTAACTAGTCCATTTACTTGAGCATCATGTCTTTTATCATAATCAGAACCTATTGAACCTCTAGTAGTAAAGTGTGTATAGGCAATTCCATCTTCAGATTGAACGATATCACAAGATGCTTTGGTTATTATTTTATCGTCTTGTACATATGTTTTTACTTGTATGTTAGATACACTAGGTGTATTACCATTTTTCACTTGCTTTGATAATTCATCTTCTACTCTTTTTTCAAAATCATCTTGTAATCTTTTTGAACCTAAAGCACCATGAACTAAGTCTAAATCTGGGTTTGATGTTGGTTGATACGCATCAAAACTTACCCTACTTAAAACTTTTTGTGTTTGAGTTTGATTTTGACCAGTTTGTATTAAATTTGAACCCTTTGTAATATTGGGTGTACCCATTAAACTTAACCCTAACGCTGTTGCAGCAAGATAATTTTTCACACCTTCGTTAGTTTTACCCCATTCTTTTTCAGCCCCTTTTTCCATTTTTTGTATTCTATCGTAGTAATCTGGGAATTCACTAACATGGTCCATAGCAATTTCAGTTGCTTTTTCTTTGTCATTGGTATGTTCCTTTTCAACCTCAATACCTTTTTTTATTTGGGCTTTGATTTTTTCAACTGATACATTAAACTTCTTAGCGATATCTTCAACAGACATCTTATCAGCTTTGCCACCTTTGATTGTGTTTATTTCTGAAATTGATTCATTGGCATTTGCATGTAGAGCTGCTAGATATTTTTCTACTGACCCTTTGGTACAACCTACTTTGGTACCACCATCTTTTTTATACACGCATTGTTTATCCCCTACTTTTCTATGAGTATATGGCATTTTTGTTTATTTTATGTTTTTGATAGATTAAACCTTTTTTTTATATCTTTAACCGTTGGCACTAGAATTTCGTAAATTATTTTAATTATTTCAGCCGCTAAAAACGCAACTCCAACTAATTGGGTCTTCGTACCAAAGTTTATAAACCATGTTAGAATATTTTCAATACCTAAATCACTGGCAACATATGTTGATAAATCTTTTAAGCTATTAAAAATTTTTACAACTGAATCAACATTTTTAATTTGCTCTGTTATTTTTTCCAAAGCTAGATTCTGTAATTTTTCCAACCAATTTGTATTGACCCATGTTAATAACACAGCCAACCCTAGCCCCATTATAAAACCAACCCATCCTTTCTTATTAAGGAATTCTTGTCCATGTTTTAAAACATTATCTAAAAAAATTTTTAATTTATCTGTAAAACCCACTAAGTTTACAGAAATTTTTTGAATAAGTTTATTTATCAACTCTTTAATCTTATTTAATTCATTACTAATAGCGGTTTTAACGTTGTTAATAGCTTCCTCCATTAATTTTGGGTCCAATAAAATGTTTTTAAATAATATTGCCAATTCTTTTAAATTTTTAATATCATTTATTAATTGCAAAGATTTTTCTTTACCCTTTTGAACTAAATTACCTAAATAACTGTTTATCGAATCTAATACCGTTTCAATTATTATTTGTTGTTCTATGATTAATTTTTTATATTCAAAATTGTTGTTTTCATGTAAGTTTAAATCAACACCCAAAACTATATCCACATAATATTTGTCTTCTAGTAACGATAAAGAATGTTCTGACAGTAATTTTTTCCTATCAAACAAATAAATTTCTTCTCTTAATAATTGTTTTGTATTATACACGTGTTTATAAGTTTAGATATAAATACTTGGGTTTATTTTCCCGTATTTTCTGATTATAACGCCTGCCACAGCATTTGCTTCATTTTCTATTGGGCTACCATCATCACCATCATTATTTTGTGTGATACGACCTTCTAGGTTTTGTTTATGGTGAACCAATTCGTGCGCTATAGAACGACATACGTCTATTATCGCTCTGTCTTTGGCATATACCTTAACATGACCCAATAAGTTGTAATAAGCGGTTGTTTTAAGGTCTGGTGTTCGCTCGAAAGCCAAGTCAACCTTTATGCCGTCATCGATACCTAAGAAATCCTTGGCGAAGTTGATGAAATCGGATACGATTCTTATGTCTTTTTCATCTTTACTAAGAATGGCTTCTCTTAGTAATTGTTTTATTAGTGGTTTCATGTTTTCATTTATTTTTGGAGACCTAATCATGGTATCACGAAATTCAAAATTCTTGTTCTTACCCTTATTAGGTACAAATCCGAAACCCTTATAGAATTGGACTAGTCTGTTTACGTTTCCACCAAAATCAGAAGACGGCGTTAGCACGATTGTCTTTTTATGTTGGTCAGCATAGCTAACTAAATCTGTCATGATTTGTTTGCCTAGTCCTTTTTCTCTGAGGTCTTTTTTTATCACTATTCTTGACAGAGTTATGCTATTGGGGTTTTCATAAATGTCTAACCCATCCAAATACTCACCATATTTTTCTTTAAGAATATCCTCTATCATATATTATAAATATAAAAAAAGGTCCGAAAAATCGGACCTTTTGATTATTTGGCTTTTTGTTTGGAGTATTTGATAGTGATTTCATCTTTTTCTTTGTTAAACCCTATGTTTAACGTATCCCCCTCTGATATTTCACCATTAAGGATTTCATCGGCCACCGCATCTTCAACATAGTGTTGGATAGCTCTGGCTAGAGGACGGGCACCGTAGTTTTCGTCATATCCTTGTCTAGCCAAGAATTCAATAGCATCTTGGGAAATCTTTAGCTTGAACTTCATTTCGTTCAAGCGTTTTTCAAGCTTACCAACCTCAAGACTGATGATTTTGTGGATATCCTCTTCGGTTAGGCTTCTAAAGATGATGGCTTCATCGATACGGTTAAGGAATTCTGGTCTGAATTTCTTCTTCAAGGCCTTTTCTATGATATCACGAGCTTTGTTTTCTTCGTTTACGATTGAAGCGGCTGTTTCAAAACCAAGCGACTTTCCGAATGAATTGACTTCTTTAACACCGATGTTAGATGTCATGATAATCAATGAGTTTCTGAAGTTCACCTTACGTCCCAAGCCATCGGTTAATTGTCCTTCGTCCAATAATTGAAGCAATAGGTTAAACACGTCTTCATGTGCCTTCTCGATTTCATCAAACAATATAACGCAGTGTGGCTTTCTACGAACCTTTTCTGTAAGTTGACCACCTTGTTCATATCCCACGTAACCTGGTGGGCTACCAATCATCCTAGATACGCTGTGTTTTTCCATGTATTCAGACATATCCATTCTTACCAAAGCATCCGCATCACCGAATACGTTTTCAGCTAGGAGCTTAGCAAGCATTGTTTTTCCGACACCAGTAGGTCCCAAGAATATAAACGAACCGACAGGCTTGGTTTTGTCTTTGATACCTATACGGTTACGTTTGATTGCCTTAACAACCTTAGCAACAGCGTCATCTTGACCTATTATTTTGCCCATGAGTTCTTTATCCAAGTTCATAAGACGTTTGCTTTCTTGGGTAGAAATCTTTGTAAGCGGAATACCAGTCATCATGGATACAACTTGAGATATCAACTCAACACCTACTTCGGTGGTTTTTCCTTCAAGGCTTTTGTTCCATTCGTTCAAAGAAGCTTCAAGCTTGTCTTTAATCTTTTTCTCTTCGTCTCTGAGCTTAGCAGCTTCTTCATATTTTTGTTTTTCAACAACTTCTTTTTTCCTATCATTGATTTCTCTGATTTGAGCTTCAAGTTGTTTGATATTCTCAGGCTTTTCAAGATTAACATTGGTTGTTGCTCCAGCTTCATCCATAACGTCTATTGCTTTGTCTGGCATACTACGTTCCATGATATATCTCGCTGATAGCTTAACGCATTCATCAATAGCGTCTTGGGTATATGTTACCCTATGGTGCTTTTCATATTTTTCCTTGATGTTCATAAGGATTTCTTTCGTTTCATCAAGACTTGGTTCTTCGACCAATACTTGCTGGAAACGTCTTGTAAGGGCACCGTCCTTTTCAATGTGTTCACGATATTCATCAAGGGTTGTTGCACCTATGATTTGTATTTCGCCACGAGCCAATGCTGGTTTAAATATGTTAGATGCATCTAGCGAACCACTGGCGTTACCAGCACCTACGATGGTGTGAAGTTCATCTATAAAAAGAATGATGTCTGGGTTTGCTTTGCATTCTTCCAGAACGGCTTTCATTCTTTCTTCAAACTGGCCACGATACTTGGTACCAGCGACTAGGCTGGCCAAATCCAGTGTGAAGATTCTTTTGTTGGTAAGAGGTCTTGGCGCACCACCTTCTTTGATAAGCGTTGCAAGACCTTCTACAATACTGGTTTTACCGACGCCAGGTTCTCCGATTAGAATCGGATTATTTTTCTTTCTACGTGAAAGGATTTGTGAAACTCTTTTGATTTCAACACTTCTACCGACCACTGGGTCGATTTCACCTTTTTCTACTGCTTTTGAAACGTCTCTACAAAAGTTATCCAATACTGGTGTTTTTGTTTTACCTTCACCTTGTTTTGGCTTCTTTTTGAAAGGCTCTTGTTCTTGGACATCATCATCCTCAAAAGCATTATTTTTAAAACCTTCTCTCATTTTAATTGTTGCGTTTTTAAATTTATTATAATCAATCCCATAGACCTCAAGAAGAGTCTCTGTCACAGGCGTATTGTTTTTTAGTATTGATAATATGATATGAGTAGTATCAATCATAGCATCGTTTAGTTCATCACATTCTTTATCCAAGCCTTTGATGATTATCTTGGTTTCATCTGAAAACGGAAGCGTTCTTTTTGATGTATTGCCAACACGAGGTGTTAGGTCACTTTTTCTGAGATGGTCAGAAATTCTTTCGCAAAGGTCTAGTCTGTTTAGATTTATGTAATTAAAAACACTCACAGCTTCATTATCGTTGTCCAATAAAATGGACAAGGTTATGTGTTCTGGTCTTACCTTAACGTCATCGAAGTTTTTAGCTTCCTTCATTGCTTCTGACATTATAATCTTAACCTTCGGATAAATTTCTCTATTCATGCGTTGTTTTTTACAAAGTTACGAAATTATTTTTAAATCCGCAAGGACTTGATTTATTCAATAAATATTTGTATATTTGTATAAAAGTAAATCATGGTTGGTATCAAGTATAATAGTGTTGAAATAATCTTTAATAATAAGACATATCACACTGCTAAACAAAAATTTGAAAATTGTAGCTTAGAAATAACTGGTAATTTTCTAATAATAACAACACAGTTAATAGATGAAAATAAAAATGTGATTGAAAATAATAGAGTTTTTGAACTCACTCAAATTTCTTCATATAAAACACAAAATTAAAAAAACAAAATGATTGTTAAAAAACAAGAAAAAAACGGAAAAATCAAAGCCATGTATTCTTCGTCAACTATATGCGCTTCTATCTTTGACACAACAACTAACGACTTGATAGTTATCTTCAATAACGGTGGACAATACAAGTATCCTAGCGTATCTCTAACAGACTATACTAGATTTGAAATTGCTGACAGCAATGGAACTACCTTCAACACCTATATCAAAAAGAAATATACAAACTTTGAAAAGCTAGATAAGCTTAGCGATGAAGTGCTTAAAGGCATTCTTGATGAAGTATCAGAAATAACAGCTGCCGAAGAAAAAAATATCTTGATTGCTAACTCAAAAGCTATCATAGAAGCTATGCATACCGTAATAGGTGAATACATAAAGACTGGTTCTCTTGAAAAGACAAGTCTTGAAACTATCAAGACCAAAATAGAAGACTACACAAAGGTAGTAGAACCTAAAGAGGAAGAAGCGCAAGCATAGTATGAAAAAGAAAAAGCTAAGCATCAGATTTATCCAAATAGGTGAAGATAATCCGATATATACTATCCAGAAAAAAACTCTTTTTGGTTGGAAAACACTTGGTAGGAGTATACCCGTTGGGTTTGGTGATACAAATTGGATATCTTATAGTAAAAGCAATAAAGAAGATTTGCTTGCTACCGTGTTAGATGAGGTTTATAAGACCAGCAAAAAGCATGTTATAATAACCGAATACCCGATGTTAAAAAAATACTAATGGAAAGAGTTTACGTAAAATGGGATTCTCTACATGAAAGAATCGTTTGTGTTCATTCAAGCGAAGATAATGAATGTCACTTATGCAAAAAAGCGCACGAAGTACTTGATAATGGCCCGTACTTTTTGCGTGGGGGCTGGTATGAAATAGACGCTAAAGAACCTACCCTCGAAGACCTTATCGATAAGGCATATACAGAATACGTAAATACCTTTATAGGATATGACGATATACCAACAAAAGACTGGTTTGCAATCGAAACAAAGAACAATAAGGCCTTCGCAAATAAATGGTTATATGAATAACTTAGACAAAAAATACACAGACCTGCTTCAAGACATTCTTGATAACGGTACAAAAAAAGAAACAAGAAATGGGGGAACCATTTCAGTATTCGGAAGACAAATAAGACATTCTATGTCAGAAGGATTTCCACTTTTGACCACTAAAAAAATGGCTTGGAAATCAATAGTAGTAGAATTGTTGTGGTTTTTAAGAGGAGACACAAATATTAAGTTCTTGGTTGATAACAATTGTCATATTTGGGACGGAGATTCCTTTGCTAATTATCTAAAGAATAGAGACAGGTTCTCTAATAAGGATAATGTAAAAGAAGATGTTGTTATTAATGGAATGAATGGTTCTTCTAATAGAGCATATACTCAAGAAGAATTCATCAATAAAATCAAAACTGATGATGAGTTTGCTGTTAAGTGGGGGAGTTTGGGTCGGATATACGGGGCACAATGGCGAGACTGGGGTGGAAGGGTTTCTAATAAGCACCAAAACCACAACGGAACAAGCGGTGTGCATTTTAATGGCATTGACCAAATACAAAACCTCATAACCAAGTTAAAAACAAATCCAGATGACCGTAGGATGCTCGTTACGGCTTGGAATCCAGATGAAGTTGATACTTGCGTTTTGCCACCTTGCCATTATGGTTTTCAAGTTTATACAAGAGAATTGAGTGAAAAAGAAAGAATGGACGCTCTTACTCAAAATGAACAAAGGCTAATTTATGAAGAAATTCAAAGTTTTAAAAATGTTAGAAGAAAAAAAATCAAAGAATGTTTAGATGAAAAGAATATTCCAACCAGAGCAATTTCTTTAATGTGGAGCCAGCGTTCAGTTGATACATTCCTTGGCCTTCCGTTCAATATAGCTTCTTATGGCCTACTTTTAAAGATACTTGCAAAGATTACAAACATGGTTCCAGACGAACTAATCGGAAACTTGGGTGACACACACTTATATCTTAATCATGTAGAACAAGCAAAAGAACAAATTGGTAGAGAACCATATCCGCTTCCAAAATTAAACATCAACACAGAATTTTGGCTTACCGAATCTGGAGAGTGTGGAATTGGAAATCTTACCGAAAATTTTGAATCATTAATAAAAGGAATAGAGATTGATGATTTTACGATAGAAAATTATCAATCACATCCTAAGATAAACGCACCATTAAGTAATTAAAACATGAAAAAGTACAAAGCAACACACTACAACCCTAAAGATTTTACACCTACTGAAGTAGAAACCGACATACCAGATATGTTAGTCACACAAATAGAAACAGCTCTTAAAAACATGCCTGATATAGAAATTACTCCTCCAATAATAGATATTGAAAGTAATGGTGTTTTTTTTGGTGTTAAAGACTCTGAAAAAACAAAGTATAAAATTTCAATCACATTAAACAATATACCTTAAAATGAAAAAAGTCTTACGAATTCTTATCCTAGTTCTTATGCCATTCTTTATTATGGCACAAACAACTATATTCACCGAAAATTGTGGAAATCCAGCAGCCACAACCTCTGCTGCAACATATACAGGATGGCAAAACAACGCTAGTTTAACCTATACAGCTTCAGCAACATCACCCGATGTCAGAACCACAAGTCCATCATCTACCTATACGGGAGCTTCTGGAGGTGGTAATATATTCTTCACCAATTCATTAGGTATATATGTCCAAATAAGTGGTATAAATACAACAAACTATACCAACCTAGCATTGAGTCTTGGGATACTGAAGTCAACAATAGCTTCTAATGGTTCTGAAATGGTAATCGAGACAAGTTCTGATGGAACAACATACACTGCTTTATCTTACACAATGGCTACTGGTAGTGGAACAAGCGTTTGGACACTTGTTTCACCAACAGGAGCCATTCCAGCAACATCTAATTTAAGAATAAGATTCCGTTTAGGTACTAACAACGGAACTCAATTTAGATTGGATGATATTAAATTGGTTGGATGTTTAATACCATCTTCTCCCACACCAACTTATACTACACCAGCTTGTACTTCAAGTGTTATAAGTCTTCCGTCTAACTCTTATATTGAAACAACATCATCAGGAACTAGCACATCTGTATCAACAACAATTTCATCGTCTGGAACATACTACGCAAGAACGGTTTCGGTAGTGGCTGGCTGTACAAGCGTATGGTCAAAGACAGATACCTTTTCGGTGGTTATAAATTCCATGCCAACGATTAGTATAAACCCATCAAGTGTTACTGCGGTACATGTTGGCGCAACTTATTGGTTTATAGCTCACGCAAACTATCCATTTGTTTGGCAGGTTTCAACCAATGGAGGGTCAAGTTGGTCTAGCTTAACGATAGCTTCGCCTTATTCAACTCGTGGCGATACCTTGAAGATTTATCCAGCAAATCATGGAATAAACGGTTATCGTTATAGAATAGCTTCAACAAATTCGCCTTGCGTTGCTTATTCAAGTTCTGGAACGCTATCGATAGCCACAGAACTACCAGTTAAGCTAACGGCATTTTACGGGCAAAAATACGGCAATAAGAACGTTTTATACTGGGTAACAGCATCAGAGATAGATAACGATAGATTTGAGGTGGAAAGGGCCGATTCTGCGTTAAATTGGTCAAGCATAGGGATTGTTAAGGGAATGGGTACTACAACAAGTCAAACGGAGTATTCTTTTATAGATGGTTTGCCGATACAAGGAAGTAACTACTACAGGTTAAAGCAAGTGGATATAGACGGCCAGTATGCTTATTCTGATATCATATCAATAACCAATGATACAGATGTGAAATACTATAATCTATTAGGAATACAAGAACACGAGTTATTACCATACAAGTTTTATATCGAAGTAATCAATGGAGTGGGTCGAAAGATTCTTTACACAAAACAATAAATATAAGCACCTAATAGGTGCTTTTTTTATTTTAAGCGATATTTATAAGGTAAAAAGATAAACATGGCAAATATAACCGACATACATAGCATAATAGTTTCTGCCGATGCACCAAACTTCACCGCACATACTTATAACGAAGTATATGGTGGAGCTAGTGGTTGTACGATGGTTCTTAATGGAACACTAGTACAAGTAGCTGGCTGTACAAATATAAAGATTTGGGTAAGAAGCATAAGTGGAGGTACAGGTTGTTACTTATTGGGTGATAATCAAAATGTATTCCAAGGTTCACCAAATATGTATTAATTTTCAATAAAACGCTTATATTTATATAAAAAAACTTAGGATGAAAAAACAAGTATTAATCAACCCACTAGGGCTTAAAGGTAACCAGATTACCGAACGTATGAAAGAATTGATGGGAATACAATCTATCAATGAAAATAAATCTAAGATAGTTGTTGAAACAACCAAGATGGGTCCAGATGGAAAAGCTTATGCAATCATAAGAGAAAACCACGAATGGTACATCAAAAAAGCTGATAAGACAGCTAATTTGGTTGCTGAAGACTTCAAGTATATCGGAGGTCTACAAAACAAAAAATCTGAAGCTTATCCTTCATATGCAAATGCTTTGAAGCACTTAAATCTTAAGTTCAGAAGTCTTGCTGAAGCCTATGACTTCGAAGGTGAAATCAATGTATTCTTAAACGATAACCTATTGAACGAATCTATGCCAATGGCTGGTGGATTCTCTCAAATGGAAGGTAATGGCTTTAGTGGTCATGGCAATCTTGAGAACAACAGACCAATGGAAGAGACTTGGATGGAAGAAGGTAAAGCAAAAAACCCATGGGCTATTTGCACAGCTAGTGTTGGTAGAAATTCAGAAAAATACGAATCTTGCGTTATGGACGTTAAGAAGAAAATGGGTATGGATGAGTCTATGACCGAAGAAGGTTGGATGGCTGAATGCGGATACATGGAAGAAGAACCACACATGACTGAATACGAAAAAGCTATCGATGAAATGATTGAAGCTTCAAAGATGGAAAAAGAAATAGGTGAAGGTAACAAATTTTCTGGTGAATTAGAAAAAGCTAAAGAAGCTGGTAAGTCTAAGTTTAACGTAGACGGAAAAGAATATAGCGTAAACGAAAGCTCAAAAAAAAAAGTCTAATTGAAGACACAAAATATAAGTTGAAAGTTGCAGGTTCACCAGAACCTGCTGCTCCAACTCCAGCGGCTGCTCCAGAGGCTGCTCCAATGCCTGAGCCAGAAGCTAAAACACCGCCAGCTAATGATAAGCCGTTTGATGACGAGCCATTTGATGCTGGTGTAGAGGCTGATGAAGAATCAGACCCAAAAAAATTCATAGAACAACTTACAGGTAAATTAGGACAATCCCTAAGAAAATATACTGACGAACAAGGACAGCCAGACTTCGAGCTAGAAAAGTTCGCAATTAACTCTTTATTGTCAGCAACGCATACTGGTGAAATGGATGCTGAAGACCAAAAAGATATCATAAGCAAAGTCAAGAAAGCTGGTCAAGGTGATGAAGATGTTGCCCCAGAAAGCGATGAAACACCTAGTAAAGAACCAACACCAGAATCTGAACCATCTGATGAAGAAGGCTTGGATGAATTGTATATTTACGAAAACATGGATAATTTATTTGTCGACCCTAAGAAAAATAATATGTTTCAAGAGGGTTCAAACGATATACTTGATGAAGACAGATGCACAAACATAGCAAAAAGAAAATATGATGTTTGGCCATCTGCTTATGCGTCTGGTGCTGTTGTTAAGTGTAGAAAAGGTAAGATTTGGAAAGGTCTTAAAGAAGAGGACCTAAAAGAAACAAATCAAATGAATGAAAATCAAACCTATATGTTTTGGTCAAACATGAAAGGGATACATGAGGATGCAAGTCAAATTCTTCACATGAGCTTTAACCACGTTGATACCTTATTATCAGATGGTAATGCTTGGGCTTTGGACCACATCGCAAGAGCCGCTGAATCGATGGAACAAGTTTATCATTTTATAGAGGGTACGCTTGATGAAAACATGGAAACAAAAGGCGAAACCAATAACTACATGTTTTGGCAAGACCTTAAAACCATTAATCATGCTAGTGGTAGAATTCTAGAAATGAATCACGAACAAATAGATGGATTATTGGCTAACGGTCATGGTTGGGCTATTGACCACATTTCTAAGGTTAGAGAAATGATTGAACACGTATATCACTTCTTGGAAGCTGAATTGGATGTTTATGATGGCGAAACACAAGGTGGATATAGCGATGAATACGGTAGCGTAGAAAACATATCTATGAGCGAAGCTGAATATCATGGAAAAGAAGTAAAGCTAGGTAAGCCTACTAAAGGTGACGTTAAGAAGTTCAAGGTTTATGTTAAAAATAAATCTGGTAATGTTGTAAAGGTTAACTTCGGTGACCCTAACATGGAAATCAAGAGAGATAATCCAGAGAGAAGAAAATCATTCAGAGCGAGACATAAGTGTTCTCAAGCCAAGGATAGAACAACACCTAAGTATTGGTCATGCAGAATGTGGTCAAGAAAACCAGTATCAAAAATAGTAGAGGACTTGAATAATTCGAAAAATAATAGTATATTTGAAAATAAAAACAAGATTAAGAATATGCTTAGAGAAACATTTAGAGATACCGAAACTGCACCAGTTGTAAAGCCAACAACTAAGCCAAAGGAAGCACCAGCAACGCCAAGTAGAAAGGATAAGCCATTTTTACCAACACCTAAGGTTCAACCAAACCCAAAAGCTAGTAAGTAATGGATAAGTTATTTTTGGTATACGTTAATATGATTGGAAAAAACTATGAAGGTAATTACCTTTATGAGTTTATCTTTTCTGATACGACCAAAAATATTGACGGTAATGAATGGGATACGTTCCCAGCTTCAGGCCGACCAGAAGCTCCTCATGACGAATTTATAAAAAAAGTTGGTCGTTTGGAGTCATCACTAAAGCTTGATGTGGTTCAAAATAGCGATACCTTCGCTGTTTGGGATGCCGTTGATGGTGTAATAGCCTTGGCTTGGGAGAACATAAACGCATATGATGCGTATCCAGATAAAAGACTATGTTTTAGATTTGGAGACTCGTTACAAATCGTTTCAGACAAGCTTTATGAAAAAGACCTAACACTAATCTATAATAAACAATATCATGAAGAATAAAAACATAAACGAGGATAACTCACTAAACCTAAATCTTGGTCTTAAAGACATAGAAAAGATGCCAACTGGTGACTTAGATGCGTTAAAAAAACTACAACAACAAAAAAAAGTTAAGCTTAACGTTACCGCAAAAGGTGGCGGTACTAGTGGTACTAGTGGCGGTTTTCCAACTATGACTGAACAACCAGAAGCAGTAATCAAGCCTCAAGATAAAGAAACTATAAAGTACTTATCAAATGTTGTTGATGGTGAAACTGGTGAAGTATCTAAGCCATTTGAAATAGCTAATAAGAAGTATCAAATGGTTAGAGGTATAACTCCAAACAGAGAAGTTGTTATGGGTGTATATTGTTTTGATGACTTGAATGAATCTGGTGAAAATATTATTCACCCAGTGGACCACTTCGAAGAAACCATAGCAAGACCGATGAAAGAAGCTATGGCGGCACCTATGGGTCAAGACATTCAACCAATACCAGAAAAGGCTTCTAATCTAAGCGAATTTAAGCACTATATCATAAACAAGAAAAACGGAAAGGTTAGAAAGTTTAAGTCAATAGAAGAATTGGCTAAAGCTAATATGACCGAAGATGAGAGCTATATGAATCTTCCTCAGTTCAAAAAACACGTGGCTGAAAGACTATTTGGTTCTAAGCATAGAAGCCTTAAAGAAGTTATGCCAACTGGTGTTGAGTCTGATGAAGAGATGAACGCAAAGGCGCAAAAGCTAATGGATGTTATCAAATCAAATAGCAGAATAAATAACATCATTGGTACTATTAAGACTCCAGTTGCTCAAAGAGAAGTTATTGCAGCATTTGCTGAATTGGTTGGTGTAAAAAGAAATCAATTACCGCAATTGATTAATAACTTGAAGGATTTGGCCAAGCAACAAGCACAATCACAGCAACAAGCACAACCACAGCAACAAGCACAACAAGTAACAGAAAACGTAATTAAAGTAATAAAAGTAAAAGACATAAAATGAGCGATTACAGAAAAATAGCCGAGGCCGCTTTGAAAAAATCGAAACAAGGCAAGAGACTTAATGAAAGCGTAGTTTATCCAGAAGGATTAACCGAAAGAATGCATCCAAAATTGGAAGAGGATTTGATTAATCGTTCGCATTCTCTTGGTGCTCACCCTATATTTCCAGAAAGTGACGAAACAACCTTTGAGCAAAAAATCATGGGTAAGCGTTTTAGCGAAGTTGTAAATAGACTTAAAAGAGCTTACGATAGCGAGTCAATCGATAATCGTAAGGTGATGTCAGAAATGATGCCAATGGTGACAGAAGCTATGAAATTGGAGGCTAACCACAAAAAAGCTCTCGAAAAATTGGCTGAAGAAATGATTCGTGAAGAATTTGATATGAGCAAAGATGTTGTTGAGATACATGCTGAATTGACACCGCATATTAACATGGAAGGTACCAAGAAGAATGCTAAGCCGATGACTACCGAAACTCAGTTCAAAAATCACGAAGAAATGGTAAATGCAAAAGATGAAGTCTACAAGCGTAGGTTTTTGAACGCCATGATTCAAGGTGCTGCTAAAAAAACAAACCATATGTTTCATATGGTTGATGAAGAATTGATGGAACTTGACCCAAGGCTTCCAAATAAGTATTCAAAAATGATGTCAGCCGCTGACTACATGTATTATATCATGCCAGAAATGGAAAATGGTGTTAGTGGTGGCGTTGTTAGGGTTCAGTTCCCTACCGAATCAAACCCTAAAGCTGTGATATACGCACAAGCAATGGTTTTCCCTGTTCTTATCCATGAATTGGTTAAGGGTGTTATGGAGTTGATATCAGCTCACGGTTTACCTAAAAACAAAAGAATAGGTGAATACGTAATAAATAAGGCTGACTTTTTGGCCGCTGAACCATGGGATATGCGTATGGGGCCAGGCCTCTGGGAGCGATTTACCGAAGCTGTCGGTGCTGATGACTTTGGTCTTAAGCATCATGTATATGCTGAATTAGCGGCTTTGCCAGTAAAAGAATTCAACGCTAAGATGCGCGAGATAATGGCTGGTACGAAAGAAGGTAAAAAGATAGTAAAAGAAATACTTAACGATGTTAAGGCTGGTCTTCAAGAAGACGAATTTAATTCTGCGATGAAAGAGATTGATGAAGTTGGAAGTCCAGAAGATGCTACCCAACCAAAATCTAGTTATTCATTTGATGAAATATTCGGAACCAAAGATACTGATGAAGGTGATGGCGATGGTTTTAGCTTTGATGACTTAGGTATAAATGATATAGAATAACAAAGGCCCGAAAGGGCCTTTATTATTTAAAAAAAGGCGTTTTAGCGTAGTTTTACATATTTATAGTTAAAACTATGCTAACAAGAGGTGAAATACTTAAAGAATACGCAAAGTGTTTGGCAAGTCCAGTATACGCAATCGAGACATTCTTTGAAACGTTCGACAAGACCCAAGAGGGCTTTGTTCCTTTCAAGTTATTTCCAAAACAAAAAGAAATCATATACGCTTACGAGAATAATAGGTTTAATCTAATTACCAAACCAAGACAGGCTGGTGTATCAACCACAACAGCAGCTTACATGGCCGTAAAGGTTGGATTAGCAGATTCAGATAACCCAGAGAACGTATTGATTATCGCCAACAAACAAGCATTGGCTTTTGAATTCTTAAGCAAGATTAAAGACTTCCTAGACCAGCTACCCAGATGGATTTGGGGACCAGATTACTACGGTAACCCTAAAAACGAAAAGAAAACCATTTTTCTTACAGATTCTAAACAAGAAATAAAGTTACCTAATGGTAGTCGTGTTAAGGCCGTTGCAACCTCTAAGGATGCGTTAAGAGGTTTTACACCTACGTATCTTGTTATGGATGAAGCAGCATATATCGATAACGGTGCCGAAGTGTTTGGTGCTGCATTAACAGCGTTGGGTACGGGTGGTAGAGCGATGCTTATATCTACTCCACGTGGTATGGACGAACTCTACTACAAAACATACGACCTTGCAAAACAAAAAAAGAACGGTTTTAATATCATTGAAATGAAATGGTATGAAGACTTGAGATATAATAAGGATTTGCGTTGGGTAAAAGATGATGTTATTGAACTAGAAACCGAGTTTACATTTGCATCTTACGAAAAGAGAATATCAGATGGTTGGAAACCAACATCTAGTTGGTATGAAGAAATGTGCGAAGGTATGAACAACGATGCTAAGATGATTGCACAAGAGCTTGATGTGTCATTTATTGGTTCGGGAGGTAACGTTATTGATGAACAATTCATAGACCTACAGATAAAAAATAACGTAAAGGAACCAATAATAATGCTTGGTGCCGATAAGGATACTTGGATATGGGAACTTCCACAAGAGGGTCATCAGTATATTATGGGCGTAGACGTTTCAAGGGGTGATGGAGAGGATTCATCAACCATTGTAATCATTGATTTCACGACCATGGAACAGGTATTGGAGTACAAAGGAAAGATACAACCAGACTTATTGGCTCAATTGGTCGAGGAATACGGAGAACAATACAAGGCATATACCGTAGTGGATGTAACTGGTGGTATGGGTGTTTCTACCGTATTAAAGCTCATGGAATTTAACTACAAGAGACTACACTACGAAACAACCAATGGTAAGATACTATCCGCTAGACAAAGAGAACTATCAAGATACGATACGAACAGCAAAACGCCAGGTTTCCATGCAACAAACGTAAGGCTTCCTATGGTTTCAAATCTTGAATACAAGATAAGAACCAATGCGGTTAAGATTCGTTCGATGAGACTTGCTATGGAGATGAAAACATTTGTTTACAAGAATGGTAGACCTGACCACATGGATGGATACCATGATGACTTGTTGATGTCACTGGCTATGTGTCTATGGGTTCTCGAACACTCATTCAAAAATCTTGAGCGTCTTGAAAAGCAAAACAAAGCAATCTTAAATAGTTGGGTGATAGGTAATACCAAGACACTAGAACAGATTGAACTTGAAAAAGGAAGTGGATTTGTAAGTAAAAATAACAGAAATAAGGCAGCGATGCCAAAACCAAAATTCAACCCTACGGTGGCTAAAAATATGCAAGACCCAACAGGACAATTCTTGTGGTTATTTAGCGGAACAAAATAGCGTTATCATTTATTTTGGTTAAAAAACACTTATAATATAAATTAAAAGATATGGCAGAAAAAAAACTAACGGTCTTTCAACGACTAGGACAAATAATTAGTCCAGATGCGGTAAGACTAAAAGAACCAGCAAAACAACCACAAAGATATAACATAGGTGGTGATGTATTATTAAAGACAGATAATAAAGCTGATTTCGAAAGAGCTAAGCTACAGGCTCAACAAGTTAAGTACTTGGGTCAAATGTGGAAAAAGGTTGAGAGCGGATTGTTTCAACAATCTATCAACTATGAAACAACACGTATAGGTTCATATTCTGATTTCGAGGCTATGGAGTTCTACCCAACTATTGCAGCTGCTTTGGATATCATGATGGAAGAATCAACAACCATAAATGATAAGGGTAGGGTAATGAATATATACTCAGATAGCAAGCGTGTTAAGGGTATTCTTGAAGACTTATTCTTTAACCGTTTGGATATTCACGTATCGCTTCCGATGTGGACAAGAAACACCTGCAAATACGGTGATAACTTCGTATATTTAAACATTGATGATAAGCATGGTATCTTAAGTGCCAAGCAAATGCCTAACTACGAAATGGAGCGCAGAGAAAGCGGTCTATTTGATATGATTACTGGTCGTGATACGGTTAATGGTCAAGTAAGTACTGGTGATAAGATAAAGTTCTACTGGAGAGGTCGTGACGTTGAATTTAACTCATGGCAAATTGCTCACTTCCGTTTGTTGGGAGATGATAGAAGACTACCTTATGGTACCAGCGTTCTTGAAAAAGCAAGACGTATTTGGAAGCAACTTATTCTTTCTGAAGACTCGATGCTTGTTTACCGTGTTACCCGTGCTCCAGAAAGACGTGTATACAAGATATATGTTGGTAACATTGATGACGGTGACGTTGAAGCATATGTAAACCAAATCGCTGATAGGTTTAAACGTATGCCTATTACCGACCCTAATACAGGTCAAATAGACTTGAGATATAATCAGTTATCAAATGACCAAGACTTCTTCATCCCAGTTCGTGATGAAAGCGCACCAAATCCAATTGATACGTTGCCAGGTGCCTCGAACCTAGACCAAATTGCGGATATACAATACTTGCAACACAATTTGTTTACAGCATTACGCGTACCTAAGCCATTCTTGGGTTTTGATGATACAACTGGTGAAGGCAAAAACCTTGCATTACAAGATATTCGTTTCTCAAGAACCATAAATCGTATACAACAAGCAATGCTTCAAGAGCTTAACAAGATAGCTATGATTCACTTGTACATTCTTGGATTTGAAGAAGACTTCGATAACTTTACCCTTACGCTTAATAACCCATCAACACAAGCCGAAATGCTTAAGGTTGAACACTTGCAGACCAAGGTTACCCTATATAAAGACGCTGTATCTGATTCTGGTAACGGATTTGGTGCTATGTCAATGACACGTGCTAAGAGAGATATACTTGGTATGTCAGATGATGATATCAAACAAGACTTGCTTGAACAACGTATGGAAAAAGCAGCTGCTGCTGAATTAGCAAATTCGGCAAATGTTATTAAACATACAGGTATGTTCGATATCGTTGACCGTGTTTATGGTGACTTTAAATTAGCTCTTAAAGGCGGCGGTGGTGCTGGAGAAGGTGCTGGAAACGAAGAAGGAGGCCCATCTGGAGGTCCATCTGGAGGTCCTTCTGGAGGCCCTGCTGGAGGAGGTTCATTCGGGGGCGGCGGCGTTGGAGGTGAAGACTTGAACTTTGGAGAAGAAGGTGAATCAGAAGCGGCTACCGAAGCTGGTGCTGAAGCTGGAGCAGAAGAAACTGCTACCGAAACTGGAGCAGAAGGAGAAGCAGCACCAGAAAACGTAACAGAATCGTTCAAAAAGGTTAGTAAGATTCTAAAAGAAGAAAAGGCAGTCTTGGCTAAGAAGCTTGATGATAGGACGAAAAAATACAAAAATGTCTTCGTTAATAGGCTAATAGAATCAATACAACCAACAAAAGAACTTAAGGAACCCAAGACAAGAATCCTAGATAAAAATGTAAAAATTAATGCGGAAGTTGATGACATGATTAATGACATCGATAAAATGTTGGGTGACCAATAGTTTTTGTGTTAAATAACGATATTTATAATAAAATTCAAAAATGTCAGAATTACAGTCAAATATAAAAAACTTTGGTACGATAAAATCAGTTTACAACCACTTGTTAAGCGAGAGTCTAATAGACAAAAGCACAGATAAAAAGAAGTTGTTTAAGCACTATGTTGATACCATAAACGAAAGCAAGATTCTAAGAACACTATTTGAGGTTTATACCAACCTTGAAAATAAGGTAGAGCCAGACTTTAACAAGGCTACCCTATATGTTAATGAATCAATAGCTTTGCTAAATAAATACAGCAAAAAAGATATATATGAAGCCAATAAAAAATTGGCTGAAAAAGTTTCATTCGAACAAGATACTACTAGCGATTTAGCGGAACTTCACGAATCTATAACCAATCTTATCTTCACAGAAAAAACACCAAAGACAATAGATGTTATTGTTGAGTCTACCAGCAAGATAGTTAACCATTTGGTTAATAATAAACCAAAAGAAATACTTGAAAGCTACGATGTACCTAATAGTATGTTATTGGGCTTATTGGTAGAAAAATACAACAGCAAATACTCAGAGCTTGATACAATCGAGCAATCGGTTATTAAAAGCTTTGTTGAAGGTGATGACACCAAGAAAGATGTATACTCTAGCATGATTAGAGAGTGTCTTAACTTGATTGACGAAAAGCTTGACACCAAAGACCTAGACGCAAAAGATAAATTGCTGAAGGTAAAAGATAAGCTTCTTAACGATAAGTTAGAAATTAACGAAGACTATGTTAAGAATATTTCTAAGTTGGTAGAATTAAGAAGTAACCTAAAAGAAAATTAATATGGCTGAAATGAGTGAAAACATCTTAAAATTAAGACAATTAACCGAAAAATTATGCAGTAGCTCAGAAAATGAATATGAAAGTGTTTTACGTAGATTAAAAAAAGTAGTGAGTGAAGGTAAAACTGAAATAGGAAATTCTGAGACTCCGCAAAGCAAAATAAAGTGTTACGAACAAATGTGTACCACAATAACTAACATTCTAACAACCGTAAATTTATAAAGATGGCTGAAGAAACTTGGGGGGACTATAGCAAACTAGTACTTAAGGAATTAGAAAGACTAAACGATAATTATGATAAAATGAGAAGCGATATGGATAATCGTTTCTCTGAACTTAACCAAAAGCTTACCGAATTTAAAAATGTCGAAGGTAAGGTGGATACTCATGCTAAATGGATAGAGAAGGTTAATGACGTTTGGTCACCAACTCAAATGAAAGAAGCAAAGGATGAAATATACAAACAAAAAAATCGTTGGATAGCTGCAATGGCTATTCTAGGCTTTGCTCAATTAGCCTTAACCATAGCAATTTCAATCTGGGCAAACCTAAAAAAATAATTTGACCTATTGAATTATTTTCATTATACTTAGTCTTAAAAACACCAGGTATTATGAAAACAGGAAAAGAAGTAAAAACAAACAAATTTAAAGAATACAGCGTTGTATTCGGTAGCGTAAATAACAAAAACCCAAAGGCTGTATATATCAATATTTCAGCTTGGGCGGCACCCAAAGAAAATGATGACGTTAGTTATCTAAGGGTCATACGAAACATCAATAAGCTCATTAAGCAACAGACTTACAACTTGCTATCTACAGACATAACCAGCAAGTTTGTAAAAGAAAGAACCATCGTTGATTTGGATATCAGAGAATCAGGTATCAAGTTCGGTAAAAGAAGCTTTATGAATTGCGAATTAACACTATTCTTGGAAGAAGAAATATCGGTAAATACAGAGTTCATGCAAGGAAAGCTAGAGTGGATTACCGAAGATATCATCAAGAATGTGTTTGAAAAAGACGAAACATTTGAATTTCACAAAAGAAAGAAATAACAAAGGCCCCGATATCGGGGCTTTTTTATTCTAGGGATATATTTATATCTATAACAGACTATCATGGATATAAACTATAAAGATATAAAGGTACTTAAACGCGGTGACAGCGGTTTTGGTTATTTGATTGAACACGATGCTGGATTCATCAGCCCTGATGAACCAAGAAACCAAGCCTTCATTAACGAAATACAAAAGCTTGATAGCAAAAAACTGGTAATAGCTGAACCTCTCGTGGTTTATGTTATTCTACAGAAGTATGGTGTTCTTAACCGTAATGGAAGAATATACCCAGAACATGTGTTGGTTAAACAAGATAGACTATATCAAAAACTAATAAAGGAACGTGCAGCTGTAGGTGAATTGGACCACCCAGAATCTAGTATCATTGCTGGTGATAGAATATCACACAATATCATTGAAACATGGTGGGAAGGCAAAACGCTTATGGGTAAGATGGAAATCCTCATGTCGCCAGGTTTTATAAACTACGGTATCGTATCAACGAAAGGTGATGAAGTTGCAAACCTATTAAGAAACAGAATTAAGATTGGTGTTTCTTCAAGAGGTGTTGGTTCATTGAAAGAAGGTCGTAACGGGGAACAAATAGTACAAGACGATTTCGAGATTATTTGTTGGGACGTTGTTACGGCACCATCAACACCAGACGCTTGGATATTCAAGAGTGTTGAGGAAGCTAAGCCTTATACTGAAAGCGTAGAGGTGGTTAAGCCAACTTTGACCGAAAACTTGGTAACCAAATTGGATAAATTTTTGCTAGACTAATCAAAAATAAGATTTTTTTATTGAATATGTGTCTTTTCAATAAAATACGCATATTTATTATCAAATAAACTCGAATTTTTTATCTATTAATAATTCAAAATAAATAAACACAAATGGCAGATAAAAAGACAATACTTGAAGAAGCGTTACTTGACATACAAAATATCAAAAACGCTCTTAATGCCAACACAAAAGAAATACTTCGTAGCGTAGCTAAGGAAGAAATTGACAGTGTTGTGAAAGAATCTTTAAACAAAGATTACGAAGAAGAGGAAGTTATGGAAGAAACCAAAACTGAATCTGAAGAAATGACTGAAAGTGAAATGTCAGCAGAAGGTATGGAAACAGAAGGCATGGAAGAACAAGACATGCATGAAGATATATACGAAGAAGGAATGGATGATACTACATCAGAAGAACTAGACATGACACACGCATCAGATGATGACGTTATCGAAATCTACAAGAAATTGAGTGGAGATGATGAAATCGAAATCGTAGGTGACGAAGTTCACTTACACATCGCGGAACCAGGCGATTATATCGTTAAAGCTTCTGAAATTGGTGGACACCATGATGATGAAGAATCAGAAGATGATGTTGATTATGAAATCGAACTTGACGGTGATGAAGACGGTGAATCAGAAGAAGGTTCAGACGAATTTAAGCCAGTTGATGACGAAGAAGAATCAGAAGAAGAAAGCGAACTGACTGAAGTTGAAACAGAGGAAGAAGAAACTATTGAAGAAAAGATTAGCGTTGGTATTGGCAGAAGTGTTGGTAACCACCGTGGTGAAGGTCCTAAGTCAATTGGTGCACCTGAAAATCCTAAGTCTAAGTTAGAAGAATCTGTTGCGGCTAAGAAACTTGTTTCTGAAACAACAAAAAAATACAATACACTATTAACCGAAGCTAAAAAGCTTAAGACCGAGAACGAAGAATTCAGAAAGGCTCTTAAAGAATTTAGAAACAAGTTGGTAGAAACTGTGGTGTTCAATAGCAACCTTACTTACGTAACAAAGTTGTTTATGGAACATGCGACAACCAAGGGAGAAAAACAAACTATCATCAAGAGATTTGATGAAGAGGTTACAACCCTTAAAGAGTCCAAAAAGTTATATAAAACTATCGAGAATGAATTGACTTCAAGAAAGCCAATCGCTGAATCGGTAGAGAATAAAATAATCAAAGAGGCTACTACAAGTACTTCAAAACAATTAAATGAAAGTACTGCGTATGTAGACCCTTCAACTAAAAGAATTCTTGACCTAATCAAGAGAGTTGAAACAAAATAACCCTAACAAAAAAAAAAATAAAAAAAAACTATGTCACATTTATTAACATCTGGACAAGTGGGTAACATCGGTTTGAATCACATGAAAGCGATTCGCCAAGAAACCCAAGCAAAATGGGAAGCCCTAGGTTTCCTTGATGGTCTTAAAGGCCATGTAAAAGAAAACATTGCTCAATTGTATGAAAACGAAGCTTCTGCTTTGTTGACTGAATCTACATCGGCAACTTCATCTGGTTCATTCGAAACAGTTGTATTCCCTATCGTAAGACGTGTATTCTCTAAATTACTTGCAAATGATATCGTATCAGTACAAGCGATGAATATGCCTATCGGTAAATTGTTCTATTTCGTACCTCAAACTTCTAGCCGTCAAGACGGTTTAGGTAATGCTGGTAACGACTATGCAACTAGTGATTCTAGCGATGTATACGGTACTATCTATTCAGCTCACACTGGTCTTAACGGTGAACACAATGGTTCAGCTACTGCTGCTGCACTTCCTGTTGCTGCTGCTGCACATTCTTATCCTGTAACTAAGTTCATGGCTAAAAACTTGTATGATATATTCTACAATGACGGTATGTTTGATAACTCTAAGGGTACCCTTACAATCAAAACCCAAACAACTTACACTACATTTACATTTAACACAGATGGTACTCTATCACCTGCTTACGGTGCAACTATATTGCCATTGGCAACTGACGGTTCAGTAAGACATGCGATTATTGGTCTTTCTGGTTTCTCTGGAGGTGCTGGTTCAAGTGGACGTGAAGTATTAACTGGTCCAGATGGTAACAACATGGATACAGAATCATTCTTGGCTTCATTGCACGTAGTTACTTCAAATGCTCTTTTGGATGCAGACGGTAACACAATAATCGCAGCTAACAAAGAAGTTCCTTTCCGTGTAGTTACTCAACAATATGGTAAAGGTATCGTTCAAAATACAAGTGGTAACTTGGTAACTGACCAAGGTCTTATCTACCTTGAACTTGACTTCCGTCACCCAGTAGGTACAACTGCATCTGGTGTAGCTAAAGCTGGTACATCAACTTATGATGGTTATGTAGGTACAACTGGTGCTACAAGTTCTAGTCTTGCAAACTCAGTAAGTGCTGTTACAAACGGTATGACATTTGCTTGGGCTGAATACTCTTCATTGGAACTTGAAACTGAACTTGGTGAAGTATCTTTCAACCTTGCTGAAGTTGTAGTTGCTGTTGAAGAAAGAAAATTAAGAGCCACTTGGTCTCCAGAGTTGGCACAAGACGTTAGTGCATTCCACAACATCGATGCTGAAGCTGAATTGACAGCTATGTTGTCAGAACAAGTTGCTGCTGAAATTGACCGTGAAATCCTTAGAGATTTGCGTAAATTGGCTGCATGGCAATTACGTTGGGATTACAATGGTTGGAGAAAAGCTTCTTCAGCTGCTAGCCCATATACACAAAAAGACTGGAACCAAACTCTTATCACAAGAGTTAACCAATTGTCTGCTCAAATCCACAAGTCAACTCTTCGTGGTGGTGCTAACTTCGTAGTTGTATCTTCTGAGATATCAGCTGTATTCGATGACCTTGAATACTTCCACGTAAGTGATGCTAACCCAGAGCAAGACCAATATAACATGGGTATCGAAAGAATTGGTACTTTGGGTGGTCGTTATCAAGTATACCGTGACCCTTATTCACCAGCTTACTCAGTTATCGTAGGTCACAAAGGTAAGTCATTATTGGATACAGGTTACATCTACGCACCATACGTGCCATTGCAATTGACTCCAACAATGTACAATCCATTTAACTTTGCTCCAGTTAAGGGTATCATGACTCGTTACGCTAAGAAGGCTGTTAACAACAGATTCTACGGACACGTGCGTGTTGATGGTGTACCTACATTTAACGTAGCAGAATTGAGATAATCTTAAACGAATATCTTATATAAAAAAAGCCTAGAGAAATCTAGGCTTTTTTGTTTTGTGTAATGCTTATGGGTTTTCAACCTTATCGTTTAGCTTACCTTCTTTGTAATCATGGTAAACAATTCTTACAACCTTTCCTAGGTCATAATCGTTAGGCGTTGTTTCAACCAATTTAAGTATTTCCTGTAAAACTCTTGCTTCTAGTGTATTCATAATTTTTATTTCAAATATACATAAAAAAACCCGAATTGTCAAGTTCGGGTTTTTATTTGCGTTAACTTTATGATTTATTTAGGCCTTATGGCCACACTGGGAACAGAACTTATCTGTTTTACCGAGTTTAGCACCACACTGAGTACAGTATAATTTAACGTTTAAATCGGCTGTGGTGTTTATTTTTTGAGATACAGGTAGCAACTTATACTCTATGGTATGAAATGGGCTGTATTCAAATGTTTTGCTGACATATTCAAATTTTTGGTCAGAATCAGACCCTGCTTCAACACGTCCAGTTTCTAGCTTTTGTTTTTTAATTGGAGATGTTGTTTCTTGACTTAGAAAATCAAGTGTTGTACTGATAGTTGAGTCAACATAATTAGAAGTGCTAGTATATGTGTTGCTCATATTTAATTCATCGGTGGAGTTATAATATGACCCCGCTATATTTGTTCTTAGTAGGCTTGTGTTATCACCATAAACAATATCGTTAGTTGAAGAGAATTTTTTTAACCCATTGGTATCCCAAAAAATATGAGGTCTATAAGTGGGCCTTGGAATATATACCCTTTCTTTGTAGAATTCTATCTTTATATCACCATTGTGTTCGATTGCTTTTTTAACTTCATCGGAACTTGATACTTCATAAGTATCAAATAAGAACTTTTTAGCGATATCGATATATCGGTCAAGAAATATACGCTGACCAGGGTTGACAACCAAACCTCCTTGGGATA
>Ga0214192_1000010_pt1 | contig 144153 bp, 221 predicted proteins | sample TroBogEpilimnion_44_FD_153030 | JGI IMG/M metagenome (GOLD analysis project Ga0214192, IMG submission 153030) | Freshwater microbial communities from Trout Bog Lake, WI - 29JUL2008 epilimnion | ecosystem: Environmental > Aquatic > Freshwater > Lake > Epilimnion/Euphotic zone | place: Trout... | reverse complement strand
ACATCAGGTTCTTCAGGTTCATCTGGATTAAATGGTTTGAACGGTATCGATGGTATATCAGGTGTTAGTGGAACTTCTGGAACAAATGGTACATCAGGAACTTCAGGTATTAATGGTACATCAGGTACAAGCACAGTATCAAGTACTTCAGGAACATCAGGTTCTAATGGTACAAGCGGTATAGCTTCTACAGCTGGTATTTCAACTACATCATCTACAAGTGGTACATCTGGTACAAATGGTACATCAGGATTGAGTTCTACAAGCGGTAATTCAAGTACAAGCGGAACAAGTGGTACTTCTGGTAGTAATGGAACACAAGGTACATCTGGTTTATCATCGACAAGTGGTACAAATGGTACTGCTGGTACTTCAGGGGTTAATTCAACTGCTGGTACATCTGGTTTATCAAATACATCAGGAACATCAGGAACATCAGGTAGTAATGGTACTTCAGGTATGTCAAGTACTGCTGGTACATCTACAATTTCATCAACAAGTGGAACAAGTGGTTCTAACGGTACATCAGGATTAACAACAACATCTGGAAATAGTTCAACATCTGGAACATCAGGAACAACAGGTTCTAACGGTACATCAGGATTGGCAAATACTTCAGGTTTATCAAGTACTGCTGGAACCTCAGGTACAAATGGTACATCTGGAGTTTCATCAACAGCTGGTACTTCTACAATTTCATCAACGAGTGGCACAAGCGGCTCTAATGGTACATCAGGAGTTTCATCAACAGCTGGTACATCTACTTTATCATCAACAAGTGGAACAAGTGGTTCTAATGGAACATCTGGTACAAATTCAAGTGCAGGTACATCTGGTCTAAGTAATACATCAGGTACAAACGGAACGGCTGGTACATCAGGAGTAAATTCGAGCGCTGGTACATCAGGATTAAGTAATACATCAGGTACAAACGGTACTAACGGTACTTCAGGTATAAACGGATTGGCTGGAACGAGCGGATTAAGTAATACAAGTGGAACATCAGGTACGAATGGTACATCTGGAATTAATGGTTTAGCTGGTACGTCTGGCTTATCAAATACTTCAGGTACATCTGGTACAACAGGATCTAATGGTACATCAGGATTGAATGCAACAAGTGGTTTATCAACAACATCTGGTACAAGTGGTACAACAGGTAGCCAGGGAACAAGTGGTTTAGCTGGCACATCTGGTCTATCAAATACATCAGGTACTTCAGGTACACATGGTACATCAGGATATTCATCTTCTGCTGGTACATCAGGTATATCAAATACATCTGGTACAAACGGTAGCGCAGGTACATCAGGTTTATCAAATACAGCAGGTTCTTCAGGAACAGCTGGAACATCAGGAACTAATTCTACAGCTGGAACATCTGGTTTATCAAATACATCAGGATCATCTGGTACAGCTGGTACATCTGGATTAAGTAATACAAGTGGTACTAATGGTACTGCTGGTACATCAGGAATCAGCTCAAGTGCAGGTACCTCTGGATTATCGTCAACAAGCGGTTCTTCAGGAACAAATGGTACATCTGGAATTAATGGTTTGGCTGGAACAAGTGGTTTAAGTAATACAAGTGGTACAAGCGGATCTAATGGTACATCTGGAACTAACTCAACTGCTGGAACAAGTGGTTTGAGTAATACAAGTGGTACAAGCGGATCTAATGGTACATCTGGTATAAATGGATTAGCTGGCACATCTGGTATATCAAATACTTCTGGTACATCTGGTACAAACGGTAGTCAAGGTACGAGTGGTTTAGCTGGAACATCAGGAATAAGTAACACATCTGGTACTTCAGGTACCAATGGTACATCAGGATTGTCAAGTACAGCTGGTACATCAGGATTAAGTAATACAAGTGGTACTAATGGTACCGCAGGTACATCAGGATTGTCAAACACAGCTGGATCTTCTGGTACGGCTGGTACATCTGGAACTAACTCAACTTCTGGAACAAGTGGTTTAAGTAATACAAGTGGTTCTTCAGGAACAAATGGTACTTCTGGAGCAAATGCCACAGCTGGTACTTCTGGTTTATCAAATACTTCAGGAACATCAGGTACAAACGGTACTTCAGGAACTAACTCAACTTCAGGAACTTCAACAGCATCAGGTACAAGCGGTACAACAGGAACTAATGGTACATCAGGATTAACTACAACAAGTGGTAATTCGAGTACATCTGGCACATCTGGAACTACTGGTTCTAATGGTACTTCAGGATTAACAACAACTTCTGGAAATAGCTCAACATCTGGTACTTCAGGAACTACTGGTTCTAATGGTACTTCAGGATTAACAACAACTTCTGGAAATAGCTCAACATCTGGTACTTCAGGAACTACTGGTTCTAATGGTACTTCTGGTATCAATGGTTTGGCTGGAACATCAGGTCTTTCAAATACATCTGGAACTTCTGGGTCTAATGGCACATCTGGAACTAATTCAACAGCTGGTACATCAACTGTTTCATCAACAAGTGGCACAAGTGGTTCTAATGGAACTTCTGGTACATCAACAACATCAGGTAATAGTTCAACTTCTGGAACATCAGGAACAACAGGTTCTAATGGTACATCTGGTTTAGCTGGTACGTCTGGTTTGTCATCAACAAGTGGAACATCAGGTACACAAGGTACATCAGGATTTTCATCGCCTGCTGGTACATCTGGATTAAGTAATACATCAGGTACTAATGGTACAGCTGGTACATCAGGTTTATCAAATACGGCAGGTTCTTCAGGAACAGCTGGTACATCAGGAACAAATTCTTCTTCTGGTACTTCAGGATTGAGTAACAGTTCAGGTACGAGTGGCACAAATGGTACTTCTGGCGCAAATGCTACAGCAGGTACGTCAACTGTATCTGGTACAAGTGGTACAAATGGTAGCAATGGTACGTCAGGATTAGCATCTACATCAGGTACATCAACAGTTTCAGGTACATCAGGTACTAATGGTTCAAATGGTACATCAGGATTAGCATCTACATCAGGTGCGTCAACGGTTTCAAGTACATCTGGTACATCAGGTACCAATGGTACATCTGGTATCAATGGTTTAGGTGGTACATCAGGATTAAGTAATACTTCAGGAACGAATGGTACTAACGGAACATCTGGTATTAATGGTTTGGCTGGAACAAGTGGGTTAAGTAATACATCAGGCACATCAGGTACAAACGGCACATCTGGAATTAATGGTTTAGGTGGTACTTCAGGATTGAGTAGCACAAGCGGAACGAGTGGTACAAATGGTAGCCAAGGTACATCTGGTTTAACAACAACATCTGGTAATTCATCAACAAGTGGTACAGCTGGTACAACAGGTACAAGCGGTTCATCAGGTAATTCATCTACATCAGGTAACTCATCAACAAGTGGTACAGCTGGTACAACTGGTAGTTCTGGTACACATGGTACATCAGGAACTAATTCAACTTCAGGTACATCTACTGTATCATCAACAAGTGGAACATCAGGTACAAATGGTTCTTCAGGTTCTGTATCAACATCTGGAACTTCCACAGCATCAAGCACATCTGGAACATCTGGTACTAATGGTATAAGCGGAGTTTCATCTACTTCAGGAACATCAGGTACAAATGGTTCGTCAGGTACAAATAGTGTTGCAGGTACAAGTGGTATAAGCAATACGAGTGGTACATCAGGTACAAATGGAACAAGTGGTGCAAGCTCAACTGCTGGTACATCGACTGTTAGTGGAACATCAGGTACAAACGGTTCTAATGGTACATCAGGATTAGCATCCACATCAGGAACATCTACCGTTTCTGGTACCTCAGGAACTAACGGTTCTAATGGAACAAGTGGAATAAATGGTATTGGTGGAACTTCTGGATTGAGTAACACTTCAGGTACTAATGGTACTAACGGAACATCTGGAATTAATGGTTTGGCTGGAACTTCAGGATTATCTAACACATCTGGTACTTCAGGCACAAACGGAACTTCAGGTACAAATTCTACTTCAGGTACATCTACTGTTTCTGGTACATCAGGAACAAGCGGTACAAGTGGTACATCTGGATTGACATCCACTTCTGGTACATCAACTGTATCATCAACAAGTGGTACATCAGGCACAAATGGTGTAAGTGGTATAGCAAGTACTTCAGGTACATCTACTGTTTCTGGTACATCAGGAACAAGCGGTACAAGTGGTACATCTGGATTGACATCCACTTCTGGTACATCTACAGCATCTGGTACAAGTGGCACAACAGGTTCTAATGGTACATCAGGTTCAGCAACAACATCAGGAACCTCAACAGCATCTGCTTCAAGTGGTACTTCTGGTACATCAGGTACACATGGTACTTCTGGAACAAATTCTACAGCTGGTACATCAGGTATTTCTAATACAGCTGGTACATCTGGTACATCTGGTACGAGTGGTTTGTCAAGTACTTCTGGTACATCATCAACAAACAGTTCATCTGGTACAACTGGTACATCAGGTACTTCAGGTATGTCTGGAGCAAATGGTGTGAGCGGTGCATCAGGTTCATCAGGTACAGTTGGTACTTCTGGTACTAATGGTACAAGTGGTACAAATAGTTCTTCTGGAACATCAACAATAAGTTCTACCTCTGGAACATCAGGTTCTAATGGTACGTCTGGAGCAACAACTACATCAGGTACATCATCAGTATCATCAACAAGTGGAACTGCTGGTACTTCAGGTACGCATGGTACATCAGGAACCAATTCAACCTCTGGAACATCAACCGTATCATCAACAAGTGGCACAAGTGGTTCTAATGGTAGCTCTGGTTCAGTATCGACATCAGGTACATCATCGGTATCAGGTACATCAGGAACTAACGGTTCATCAGGTACAAATAGTGTTGCTGGTACAAGTGGATTAAGTAATACAAGTGGTTCTTCAGGAACTAATGGTACATCTGGTATAAATGCAACAGCTGGTACATCAACAGTTTCTGGTACTTCTGGTACTAATGGTTCTAATGGTACATCAGGTACAGCAAGCACATCTGGAACTTCATCATTATCATCAACAAGCGGTACGTCAGGTAGCTCTGGTACACATGGTACATCAGGAATTAACTCAACTTCAGGTACTTCGACAATAAGTTCTACTTCAGGTACTTCAGGTAGTAATGGTTCTTCAGGATCTGTTTCAACTTCAGGTACATCAACTGTATCAGGAACATCTGGAACAACTGGTTCTAATGGTTCATCAGGTAATTCAGGAAACTCTGGTAATTCTGGTGTTTCTGGAACAAGTGGTACAACAGGTTCAAACGGTACATCTGGTGTTGCTGGTTCATCTGGTACTAATGCAGCATCATCTGGTACGTCTGGTACAAGCGGAACATCAGGTGTTAACGGTTTAACAGGTATAAGTGGTACATCTGGAACTGCTGGTACATCAGGTAACTCTGGTACTTCAGGAGCAGTCGGTACCGCTGGTACATCTGGTATTACAGGTACGTCTGGTACAGGCGCTTCAGGTACATCAGGTGTAAACGGTACATCAGGTACTTCAGGTGCAACTGGCACATCAGGTACAGGTGCAGCAGGTACCTCAGGCGTAAACGGAACATCAGGTACATCAGGCGCAACTGGTACTTCTGGAGTGAACGGAACGTCAGGTACTTCAGGTGCTACTGGTACATCAGGTACTAAAGGTGGTGGTGGAACATCAGGTATCAATGGTACCGCTGGTACATCAGGTGCTACTGGTACATCAGGTACAGGTGCAGCTGGCACATCTGGTGTTAATGGTACAGCTGGTACAAGTGGTATTCCAGGTACAAGTGGTGTATCTTTCAGTGGTACATCAGGTATCAATGGTACCGCTGGTACATCAGGTGCTACTGGTACATCAGGTACAGGTGCAGATGGCACATCTGGTGTTAATGGTACAGCTGGTACAAGTGGTATTCCAGGTACAAGTGGTGTATCTTTCAGTGGTACATCAGGTATAAGTGGTGGTACATTCAGTGACTATCCAAATTATATGGTTATTACTGCTGGTGCATCAACAGTAACAGACACACATAATGTTAAATATGACACAACAAACAAAGTCTTAATTGCTGGTCTTACAACTATTCTTGCAGGTGGAACACCAAGAACTGGTATAACATCGGTATTATCCCTTACAGGATATTCAAGCGGTAATTTTACAGGTGATGTTTTGATTAATCAAACAGCTGGTGCATATGGTTTAAGTTACGGACAATTATGTTACTTGGACGCAAGTGGTATATGGCAACTTGCTGACGCTACAGGTTCAGCCACAGCTATTAATATGTTGGGTGTTTGTGTTAAAACAGCCGCACTCGGATTTGTAACAGATATATTAATAAGAGGGTTTATTTCAGAACCATATGGTGTATCATCAACATATACTCCAAACGTTGGTGATCAACTTTATATGGATGGGGTTTCTCCTGGTTCACCAGGTAATTTTGCAACTTTAGATGAGGTAAATACGTATTACACATCTGGAAATATAGTAAGATCTGTTGGGTTTGTTGCTCAAATGGGGGGTGTCGGAACTGTACAAACAATATACTTCAATCCATCAAATGATTATATTACATTATAAAAAATATAACTATGGGGCAACTGAACGGAATTGATATGGTTAATAACATCACAAATAATTTGGATGGTGTAAACATATATAATATAAATAAAAAAAATGGTATAAATATGCAAGTTTTGGGGCTTGGATTTGGAAAAGGGTATAATGTATGTCTTACAGCTTATAAAACAGATATCAATGCATGTAAAACTGGCTCTACTGACCCTAATACTGGTACATTCTTTCAAGGTTATCAAAATTTGGTTTATGTGTTAGATGTCAGCGGAAATTATTACGATTTATTTGATGGTAATAATCAATGGTATTTTAACTTGGATACAGCTGAGTCTTGGCAAATTAATAGAAATGGTGTTATTACAAACATAATATCATGTTAATAAATCAAAATTAATAAAAATATAAATATATGACAGTAAATATTTCTCCAGTAAAATGGAAATACAATGATACGGTTAATGTAACCAAGTTATCGGTAACAAGCGCTTCCGATGATTTTAATCTATATTGTAAAGTGCAGTGGCAAGTATTGGATGATTCCAGTGTTGTACATGATAGTGGTATTATTGTAATTACTGGTACTGATTATTCTAATTGGAATGGTAGTAATTCTTACCCAGCAACCTACGTTGCAAATAAATTAGGTGTTACAATAACAACTTAATTTACTATTTAATTTAGATAGGACTTTTATTACTTTTATATAAAAAAAGTGATGAAAGTTCTATTGTATATAGCACCCCATTTAAGCACTGGTGGCCTTCCTCAATACCTTACAAAAAAAGTTGAATTATTAAAAAACATATATAAAATATATGTTGTTGAATATGAAGATATTACTGGTGGCCGATTAGTTATTCAAAAAAACAAAATAAAAGATTTATTGGGTGATAATTTAATCACCATACCATGGGGTGGATCAAAACAAATATTGATTGATACAATCAACAATATAAAACCAGACATTATACATCTCGAAGAAATGCCTGAATATTTCATGTCTGATGATATAGCAAAACAGATATATACATCCGACAGGAAATACAAGATATTTGAAACATCACATGATTCATCATTTGATACTTCCAGAAAAAAATATCAACCAGATAAGTTTATTTTAGTTTCAAATTACCAAGTTGGTATGTTAAAATCACTGAATATACCATCGGAAGTTGTTGAATACCCTATAGAATTTAAGGAAAGACCAAACCGTGAGCAAGCTTTGATTAAACTCGGTCTTGATCCCACATATAAACATGTTCTCCATGTTGGTCTTTATACACCAAGAAAAAATCAAGCAGAATTTTATGAATATGCGAACCAATTCCTTGGTGAAAAAGTTATGTTCCATTCATTGGGTAATATGGCCGATAATTTTAGATATTATTGGGAACCACTGTTAAATAACAAACCAGATAATATGATTTGGCATGGTGAAAAAACGAATGTTGATGATTATTATGCTGCGATGGATTTGTTTTTATTTACATCTAAAGGAACGGTTAATGACAAAGAAACAATGCCTTTGGTTATCAGAGAAGCAATATCTTGGAATATACCAACATTAATATATAATTTGCCAGTATATGAAAATTATTTTGACAAATTCAAAAATATTCAATATTTAGATTTTTCAAGCAAAGATGAAAATTTGAAAAAAATAAAATCTTTGCTTTATGGTCATGATGACAAAACTGTGGTGATTATATCATCATATCCGACAACAGAAAGTACTACTAAATTGACCTTAGATTCAATTATTTCAGCTAAAGAACAGGGTTATGAAGTAATCTTAGCTTCTCATGCCAAAGTACCTTTAGAACTTCAAGAAAAGGCTAATTATGTGGTTTACGACCATGATAATATTTTGACACATCATGATTTTTATTCATTATATTGGACTGAAACAGATAGATACAAAGTTGATATGAATATTAAAAGTGAAAATAATGATGTTTATCATGGCCCTGCTGTATATACAAACTATCGTAATGCTATTGGTTTTGCAAAGGAGTTAGGTTATACTAATGCCATATGTCACAATTTTGATATGGATATAGTCGATGAAAATGTTTACAAAGAACTTGTTAAGGGTTTGAAACATAATAAAGCTGTATTCAATTATAATAAAGCTCAGGAAGGTGATTGTTTAAGAACAGTATTATTTGCAACAAGAACAGATTTCTTTTGTAAAAATTTTAGAGTTGTAGAAACCGAACAGGATTATACAACTTGGAAAAATGATGTTGGTTCTGGTTCAAATGGTTTAGAAAATATGTTTTATTATAATCTCAAAGATAAATTATCAGAAATCAAAATGTTGAGCAATGATGAATTTTATGGTTTATTGAGTAATTGTAAAATTGACACTTGTTCAAGAGTTGAATATTTTAATGTATTATCTGTTGAGAATAACCCTAATCAATTTGCTGTTTGGTTTAACTCATCAAATCTTGTTGATAATAGAACAATCACGATAGATGTTGTGAGTAAAGATACAAGAGATTTGAATAGAATCGATTTGACTAAAAATCAAATGTTCTACAAGATATATGATTTTGATGGAAACGATTTTGAGATAAAATTAATGGAAAATAGGGTTATGAAAAAGAAGATTGTGGTTAATAAATCTTACATGGAAAATAATATTAAAAATAACGGTAAAATTAAAATTAAATGATAGGAGTTACTCACACAGGTAAGACAGGAGATTTCGGTCTATGTTTACCAGTATGTTCGTGGTTATATAAAACATACAATGAAAAAATAATTTTTATAATACCATCAGGCGTACCATTTATAAATAGAGTAGAATCTTTACTTAGAATTCAACCTTTTACCGAAGATGTAATCTACTGTAATCATATTGTTGAAAATTACGATTTAGGAGGACAACCCTATAAGTTCAACCCAAATGATTATATAGCAAATTTAAATATCTCACGATATTATAATTTTGGTTTTAGAGCTGTACCAGATAAGTATGTACCGTATTTTTATGCTGAAGAATATGGTCTTGTAGTTGATGAAGATTTTGTATTGAATTTAGGACTTGATTTTAGATATAATAATGATAAAATCATGTGTACTGAAGTTATGGGTAGATTTTTTCCAAACTATGAACAAACGGATTTAAATAAAGATTTTTTAAGTGCTTTACAGGATTTTGCTTATGCTAAAGAAAGGCATATGCATTTTTCATCACTTGCTGTTTATTTGATGTTAGCCAAGATCCCATTTCATTTATATACAATAGCAAGAGATCAACCATTTGTTGATCAATTAACATTCGATAAAATTAACGCAATAAACCCAAGTGATTTCTGGGTTTATTATAAAGATGCTTTGGCCTTAGATATTAGAGCTCTTAAAAATAATAAAATAGTTTCTGTATATAACCAAGTATTTTTTAAATGAGAATTTGCCAAGTAACACCAGGATTATTACCTATACCACCAAATGGGTGGGGAGCTGTTGAAAAGATTATATGGGAATACCATAATAACACTAATGCTCTCGGACATCAAAGTGAAATTAAGTATTTAAATGATGTTGATCCAACAGTTGATATAATTCATACTCATGTAGCGAATTTATCAATCGAAGCAAAGAATCGTGGTCTTGATTATATATTCACGTGTCATGACCATCACGTCTATGTTTATGGTAAAGATTCAGATTGTTATAAACAAAATCTTGAAGCTATTGATAAATCAGTATTATCAATTGTTCCTGCAAAATTTTTGATACCATATTTCAATTATCATCCGAAATTAATTTATTTGGAACATGGTGTAAATTTAGATTTTTTCAAACCAGGAAAAACTCCTACAGAACACAGGTTGTTATGTGTTGCAAATAATGGTTTTGCAAATGATCAAGGATTTGATAGAAAAGGGTTTTCCTATGCTGTAAATGCAGCCAAAGTTTTGAATTTACCTATAACTATTGTAGGGCCTGAAAATAATAGAAATTTCTTTAATTCTTTCAGACAAGATTATAAAAATCTTAATATTATATATAATGCCGATGAACAACAATTGCTTAATATATATCAAGAACATACTATATTTCTTCATCCTTCCATACTTGAAGCTGGACATCCAAATTTGACATTGTTAGAAGCAATGGCATGTGGTTTACCTGTAGTTGGTACATATGAAACAGAAGGTAAATTACCTGGATTATTTAGAGTAGAAAGGGACATAGATCAAATAGTAACAAAATTAAAATATGTTATTGCTAATTATGACCAATGTAGAACCTTAGCGTTAGATACAGCAGAGAAACATTCATATAAAAATATAACTAATAAACTCATAGATATCTATGGGAAAACAATAGAAAAACAAAAAAGCATGAAAGATCAATTAGTTAAAATTTATGAGGAAACACCTATAATGGTTAAGCCACAAATTGAAAAACAAAATAGATTTAATTACACCTTCATTCAAGGTGCTAAACTTGAAATCACAGGTGATAAAAATACAAAGTATAAGGTTCAATTTATAAATAGAGATACTGATAAAATTGAATACACGACTGAAATAACAAACAATTGTTGGTGTAAACCATCAAAAGAATACCTTGTCAATTGGCATATCAAAGTGTTCGAGAACGATATATTGGTATCGGAACATATATTTGATTTGAACAATAAGAATGTTTATATTGCAATGGATTCTGGTGCGATAGGTGATACCATAGCATGGTTTCCAATATTTGATGAGTTCAGAAAAAAATATAATTTGAATCTTACAGTTTCAACGTTCCATAATGATTGGTTTGAAGGACAATATCCTGAAATTAAATTTGTGACACCTGGTGATACAGTATATAATTTATATGCTATGTATACTGTTGGTTGGTATTATAATGAAGATGGTTCAATCAATTACAACAGAGTACCTACTAATTTCAGAACACAACCAATGATTGATACAGCAACATCGATTCTTGGCTTACCACATATGGAAATTAAACCAAAATTAAACATAAAAAAACCAGATACCGATATACAAGGTAAATATGTTGTTATAGCACCACATGCTTCAGCACATGCCAAATATTGGATGTTCCCTGGTGGTTGGCAAAGAATAATTGACCATTTGAATAGTATAGGTTATAAGGTTGTAATGATTACAAAAGAACCACTCGGAGATGCGTGGCATGATTCTAAACTTGGTGGAACCTTAACTGGTGTCATAAATAAAACAGGTGACTTACCAATAGAAGATAGAATAGCTGATATTAAAAATGCTGACATGTTTATTGGTGTGGGAAGTGGTTTAAGTTGGATTTCATGGGCTCTCGGAACTAAAACAATGATGATTTCTGGTTTTAGTTATCCTTATACAGAATTTGAGGATTGTATTAGAATATATAATGATTATAAAAATTTGTGTACTGGTTGTTTTAACAGACATAGACTTGATCCAGGTGATTGGGAATGGTGTCCAGATTTTAAAAACACACCAAGAATGTTTGAATGTACTAAATCAATTAGCCCAGAACAGATAATTAACGAAATAAATAAAGTTCTTTTATAAAAAAAGGAATATTTATAATATATGAAACTTGTTGAAACCGTACTCAAAGGTAAATTTGATGTTTATATTGATCCTGAATTAAAATATAATCAGGAAAAGAAATATTTGACTCATAAATTCATTAATTTTTGTATTGATGAGCTTGAAATAACTGGTAAGTTCAAAACAAAAATTGTATCTGAAAGAGAAAAGTATGGTATCAAAACAACAGCTTATTATAGAGATAATGATAAAGAGTTGGTTGTTTATGGTAAAAATCGTATGCTTGGTGATGTATTCAGAAGTATAGCGCATGAGTTAACTCATAAAAAGCAATATGAAGACAACAAGGTAAAACATCCTGTACAAGACGTTGGTGGCGATATAGAAGATGAAGCTAATGCAAAAGCTGGTGCCATCATAAAAAGATTCATCAAATATGATGAAGATGGATCTAAGGTTTTTTATTAAAAATTTGTTTTTTATTCCTTTATTTGTTATTTTTGTCGGATAATTGGAAAACTATGTTAGAAAATAAAAAATCCAGATTGGATTTCGTTTACGAGCAATTCAACAAAACTTTAGAGAAATCTATAAAAAAAGATAAGTTACTCAATATTAAAAATATTGAACTTGTAAATAAATTTATACCAAATTTATCAAATACAGGTATAAATCCTGAAAGAGATGCGAATTTAAATGATGAATATTTTGACATATCATTTGCTCATTTTGTTAATACCAATAGCGATATTTGGTGTACTGGTGAGACTTTCAAAGACCAATTATGGAACTATTTCCTACAATTTGATCCATCACCAAATAAAGAGTATATTCAATGGTTTGTGAATCTTTATAGTGATCTATGTAAAGACAGACCACAAATTACAAGGGATAACAAAACTGGTGATAAGTTTTCAGCTAAAACTATTAGGAAAGAAACATTATTCTTTGAAGACTTTGGTAAAATAGCCGAGGCTCTTGAAACTTTTATGTTTCTTAAGAAGACTAACGTGTTGTCAACATCTCAAAAAGATATTAACCAATATAAAACATATCATGATTTTGTTAATACAATAAAACCATATGCACCAGGTGATGATGATGATGATGATGATGATAATGAAAATGTTCATACATTAACACATTCTGAAATTAAATCAATCCAAAATTATGTTGATTTAAAAACCAGAAATGCAAACTCATATAAAAATGCTGGAATACCACTAACTGAACTTTGTTTTGAGAATAAAGAATGGGTAGTTGTAATAACTCACAATAGAGAATCAAATAAGATTCTTGGTAAAAATACAACATGGTGTACAGCAGGTACAAGATATTCTGATATGTTCCATTCCTATTACGATAAAGGCCCTTTATTTGTATTGATTAAAAAAGGATTTGGATCCAAAAAACATATCAACAAAGATGCTTCCGTTCGCTTACAGTTTCATTTTGAAACTGGTAACTATATGGATGCAAATGACCGACCAATCAATATACAAGAATTTTTGAACAAAAATCCTGAAATCAAATTTTATCTGGGCAACCATATAATTAAGGTTGTTAGTGATATGAGCAAAGCTGATAGAACAGGAATTCAGAAAGTAGTAGAGTTCTTAACAAAACTCGGTTATGCTGAAGAATTAATTGGTATCCTCGTTAAATCTCAACCAGAAAAATTGGAATTAGTTGATTTCAATCTTACAGAAGAAAATGTTAAAGAAATCGGTAAAATTACAGCTTTGAAACAATTATTACTTAACAATTGTAATGTTTGCGAAATACCTGAATCATTTACCAACTTGAAAAATCTAAAAGAATTATCAATAATACATGACAAAAAATTGAAACATATCCCAGATTTTATTTCGAGTTTGACAAATCTTGTAAAAATTGATTTCAGTAATTGTAATATTCAAAATAATTTTGATTTACTGGGATTAGATAATCTTGAAGAATTAAATTTGGATAATAATAGAGAATTGAGTCAAATACCAAAAAATATTGATAAATGTAAGAAATTATGTAGACTTTCACTATCAAAATGTGATTTGAAAAACCTGGATGATTCTATTCTGAATTTGAAGCGTTTATTTATGTTAGATTTACATTACAATAAAAATCTAACCTACATTCCAGAAAAATTGACAAGCTTACCAGAATTAATTGCATGTAACCTTGATAACACTAATTTACCTAATCATCTCAAGACGGCGCTTAGAGATAACGCAACCTATAAAAAAGAAAAATGCACTGTTGTAATTTATGATTAAATTTAATCATATTCACAACTATTTATACAAAAGAGAATATCAGTGAAAAAATCAGATATATTAAGAAATAATGTAATAACTAAAATGTTGTCAGAAGGTGTAACCAAATCTGATAATATTTCCTTTATTAATGAAAACAATAGGGAATATTATGTTGAAGTATTACCGATTAACAGTATAAGAGGTAATGTTTCAGAATATATTTCTGATTTGATTGATAATGATATTGATATCATCCTTGAGGAAAATGGTTATGATGTTGATTATAATAATTTATTTCTTGAATCATCTGATCTTTATGATGGGTATCAATTAAAAGTTCCGATTAAAAAAAACAAGAGAGATATTGAAGAAGATTTATTCAAAGAGCTTGATGAAGAGTTGGCTACACCACAACAAAATCCTCAACCAGCTCCAACACAACAAACTAACCCTGGTAATGTAAATCCAGCGGTTAAAAACATGGCTTCGAATGTTCCTTTAGGTAAAGAGCCGCAGAAACAACAATTACAGAATCTACCAAAATTGAATGCAAATAAACCAAAGAAAACCCAAAACCCAAAAAAGGTGGACTTGGTTTTGAAAACAACATTTGACACTAAATTTCTTAAATATACTTTAAGAACAGATGCGGAAAATTGGAAACCTGTAAAAAAACCAGAACCAAAGGGTAAATTATTTATTGTTTGGGAAAATAAAGATGCTACTAATTTGAAAATAGAAACATTACTATTCCCTAACGATACTAATAAAATTGAAATATTTGTTAAAAAGGATAATAAAGTTATTTTAACAACCTTTTTTGAAATATATCGAATTCCAACAAATGAGTTTATTGCTGAGAAATTCTTCAGAAAAACATTCTTCAACCTATTGAAGAAATATATTGATACAAAGGTTATATTATTGGAACCATTCGAATTCAAATTTGTGTTTTGGAGAAGTGATAACCCAACATACGCATATTCATTCAGTTCCCCTAATAAGAATAAGATCATATTAGATCTTATATCATTTATTAACACAGCGCAAAAACCAATCCTTGACGATTTCTTTGAACAGAATAACTTGAAACATAAACAAGGTTATCTACAGACGTTATTGGACTCAGCTGAAGCTGCTGGTATCTTTAGATTTAAACGTGAGGGTAATGAAATCTTGATACTTAGAGGCCCTAACTACAAATCATTCCTTGATGGTAAAGTAAGAAGAGTTGTTTCCTAATCTAACTTGTTTTTTTAAAAGAAATTTTCTACTATTGTAATAATACATTTATTATAATGGTAAAAAAAGAGGTTTTAGATATAACAGAGAGGTTTAAAAATTACGACAAAGAGCATTGCTGGCAATATCAGATAAGAACTGATAATAAGGAAGGCGATTTGATCGAATCCAATCTTACACAAGATATTGTTGATAATCTTAAAGTAAGTGATTTCACATTTGAGTTTATTCCGAAATCTGATAAAGATACTGTTGAATTAATCAAAAAATTTATTAAAAGACATGAGTGGTTAGGTACTATAAGTAACTACCCAACACATTTTTTCACAGCAAAATATAAAGATATTTTAGCTGGTGTTATCATTATGGATATGCCCAACTCATTTTCAAAATTGCTTGGAGAAAAAACTAAGAAACTTGAAAGATTAATATCCAGAGGTGCATGTATATCATGGTCGCCAAAGAATCTTGGTTCGTCATTAATAATGTATTCAATTAAATGGATGGTTAAAAATACCGATTACAGGGTATTTACAGCCTATTCTGACCCAGAAGCTAAAGAACTTGGTACAATATACCAAGCATGTAATTTCTACTATTTAGGGCAATCTTCTGGGGCAACAAATCAATATAAAGCAAAGAACGGTAAATGGGTATCTGATAGATATTTCAGAAGTAGAAGTGTCTATAAGAAACTTGCTATTGAAGATGGTATCACATGGGATAAATCATGGCAAAACGGTGATACTATTATATGGGAGAATATGCCCAAAGATATTGAAGATAGAGTACGTAAATTAAGTAAGCAATATCAGAATTCATGTGAAAAGAGAAGTATACCTAAAAAACACAAATACGCATATATTTTAGGCAAAGATAAAAAAGAAACTAATTTATTGCGTGAAGAATTTAAAATTAAAAACCCAAATCTTGTAGGATTACCATACCCTAAAGAGAGGGGTAAATATGAAAATTAAATTTAATAATTATGAAGTTTAAAGATGTAACGCCAGAACAAATTGAAAAAGCCAGAAATATATACTGGAATACTGAATTAAGTTGGGATGAAAGAATGAAACTATTAATGGATCTTTTTGGTAAATCGGAAAGGACTGTTAGAAAATGGTGCTCAGAAAAATTGGGATTTAAAGAAAAAGTTGAAGTAGAATCTGAACAATATGAAACCGCAAAACAAAGGGTTCATGATAAAACCAAGAAAAGATTTTTAATAACATGGGCACAAAACGATACACCTGTACATAGTAAGTTTTTCAACAACATGAAAGCATATGCTGAATATATTGATGCTGATATCCACGTTATTGCTGGTAGATATAAAAATCCAACATCGGTATTTACTGATAAAGACTATGATACATGGCATGATGATGTGTTACCATATTTAGATGCTGGTAGACACTCTATACACAAGTATATAACTATTATGTCTGACATTAAAATACAACCCACAGCCACAAACCCTATGAGTGGTATGCAAGGTGTAAGTGGTGTCAATTCATGTGTATTTGGTGCACCAAAGGTACAATTAGAAATGATACCTGTACTTGAAGGTTGTAAACCAAAGATGATGGTTACAACTGGTTCGGTAACACTAATGAATTATACTGATTCTAAATCAGGTAAAAAAGGTGAATTTCATCACACATATGGATTCGTTATTGTTGAAATAAAAGATGATGAAACATTTTATGTAAGACAAGTTACAGCAGATGATAAATCTGGTTCCTTCCAAGATTTATGCTATAAAGTTGATTCTGGAAACATTACCAAAATAAATGAAATGTCCGCAATCGTTTTTGGTGATATGCATTACGGAAATCATGACAATGATGTTATAAATAAAACAATGGAGTTACTTGATAAAGTTACACCAGAACATGTAATTCTGCATGATGTTTTTGACGGCACATCAATTAATCATCATGAAATGAAAGATCCTTTTGTACAATACGCAAAAGAAATACATGGTAAGAATTCCCTTGAAAAAGAAATAGATGAAATGATGCTCAATCTTGCAACATTTGAAAAATTTAAAAATGTTGTTATTGTTAGAAGTAATCATGATGATTTTCTTGATAGATGGTTAAAGAATGAAGATTGGAAAAAACAACCAACAACCAAGAATTCAAAACTATACATGAAGTATTCACAAATGCTCATGGAACAATATGAAAAGGATATGTATAAAATCAAAGGTGTAATACCTGAAATAATTAACTCAAAATATCCTAAATACGTAACACTCGGAAGAAATCAATCATATAAAGTTAATGGATGGGAACTTGGGCAACATGGTGACCAAGGTACAAATGGTTCAAGAGGCTCTCTTAATCAATACAGAACATTGAATACAAAAATTGTTGTAGGCCACTATCATTCACCAGGAAGAAAAGATGGTGCATTAGCTGTCGGTACATCAACCAAATTGAGAATGGGTTATAACTCAGGCCCAAGCTCATGGTTACAGTCACATGTAATCATACATAAAAATGGTAGAGCACAACATATATCTTTTGTAAAAGATAAAAATAATCAAATCGGTTTTACGACCTTTGATATATGATTAGGTCAATAGAGCATCTATCACACTTTCTATGTACGTTCTGTAACAAATGGTGGTCAATAGGTGATGCACCTATCGAAAAGAAAAAATGGTTTTGTCCATGGTGTGGTAAACAAAATGTGGAAAAAGAAAAACAAGATTAATTTGTTTTATTAGTTTTATTTACTACATTTGTAAAAATTTATTGAAATGGCTAAGTTCAGAACAAGACAAGGTATGGTTATCCATAACCTTAAAGAGTATGTAGAAAACTGGATTTCTGACAAACCAAATGCGGAAATCTATATTGGTTGTGATTCACAAACACGTGACAAGAAAATTGATTACGCTGTTAGTGTGTGTATGTATGAACCAGGTAAAGGTGGTCACATCATCAACAAAAAAGAAACTGAATCAATGAAACCTAATAACTATATGAGGTTATGGGAAGAAGTTAATAAGTCAGTTATTGTTGCTGATACCTTAAAAGGTATTGATAGAAAAATTACGATACACGTTGACTATAACTCAAACCCTAACGAAAAATCACATGAGTTATATGATGCTGGTATCGGTTACGCAAAATCAATGGGTTATGAAGCAGCAGGTAAACCACACGCTTGGGCAGCTACACATGCAGCCGATAAAATCGTTAAAAAACACTAAAAACAAATTATAATAAAAAATATATAAAAAAAGATTTGTTTTTTGAAAAACTTTTATTACTTTTGTACTAATTATTATTAACACATAAAATTTTAAGCTTTCGATGAAATCGCAAATAAAAAATATAGGAATGACGTTTGGCAGAGTGAATGATCACACTGACAGGGGTTTCTTATGCGATTACTAATAGAAAGTAAAAGTTATAAATGAGAAACCCCAGCACAAAAAGCTGGGGTTTTTTTATGTAGTTCTTTAACATGGTGACTGTAGCTCAATTGGGAGAGCGCTTCGTTGTGAGCGAAGGGGTAGTCGGATCGAAACCGACCTGTCACACAAATATTATAAGAGATAAGTATAGGACTTAGGTCTGGCTAAATAAGTCTTAAAACACTCGAAGGGGTCTTATAATTAATGTTCTTTGACATATTGGGATAAACAAAAAAAAATAAAAAAAAGTTTGGAAGTTTGAAAATAACTTCATACTTTTGTAAAACAAATGGGAATGGTTCCAGCAAATTTTTAAGCAATTCACTTTTAATGATTCAAGCTAAAACCCCATTCCGAATTTGGTGCCGTAGCTCAGTTGGTAGAGCACGAAACTGAAAATTTCGGTGTCCCTGGTTCGATTCCAGTCGGTACCACTTTATAAAGAAATTTGCTTTGATAGGTGTGTATATTTGAAAACAGCCTTATCTGATGGTAACAGGTGACAAAGGGAATAAAATATTTAATTATTCGGTTATTACCAAATTAAACGGAATAACATAACCTATCATAGCAAATACGTTATTATGTACCCTTAGCTCAGCTGGTTAGAGCATAACACTCATAATGTTGGGGTCACAGGTTCGAACCCTGTAGGGTACACTTAAAAATTCTTCCATAGCGCAGCTGGTAGCGCAGCAGACTGTTAATCTGTTGGTCGCAGGTTCGAATCCTGCTGGAAGAGCAAAATTAAAGGAAGTAAGTTAAGCGCACCTTGTTGAAAGCAGAACCTTTTAACCCTTTAATTTTAATACGGAGGTGTAGTAGAGTTGGTTACAATGTCAGCTTGTCACGCTGAAGGTCGAGGGTTCGAATCCCTTCATCTCCGCCAAAATTCATAACCCTGTAAATATGAGAAGTACTATCTCGTCAATAGTATGATGGACAAAAAACACGGTGGGTTGACAACCTATGAATTTCAATGCTGATGTAGTGTAATGGTAACACGCTGTTAAAACAAGTGAATCTGATGAGATTCCATACCGCAATTAACAGTTATATGCATTCCAAGCCAGAGTCGGTGGTTCGATTCTATCCGTCAGCTCAAAAAAATATATTATGGCAAGAACATCCAAACGTGTTGCAAAAAAAGCAAGCAAAGCGTTAAAGAGTAAATCAACGAGTAAAACAACAAAAACACTTGCTGGTTCGGCTCTAAGACAAAGACGAAAAAGATAATTATAATATGCAAAACACCTCAATAAACCTATTTTTGCATAATATACTTTACATCTTTAACGTGCATATTTAACTTTATTAAGATATTATATTGCGAGATAGAGCAGCGGTAGCTCGCCAGGCTCATAACCTGTGAGGTCGAAGGTTCGAGTCCTTCTCTCGCTACAAATAGTAGTATGTTACGCACAAAACTCCTGATCCGAGAACGTGGTCGAAACGGTCATATGTTAATTACAGACTCCGTAACTCTAAGACAACTACTAACCTTTTTAAACATTGCGAATTAGAGAAAAAGTTATCTCGCCAGGCTCATAACCTGGAGATACCAGGAGCATTACCTGGGTTCGCTACAAAAGCCCAAAGGCCAAGGGATCGAAGATAAGAAAGTCTAATATCGGATTAATCATCCGAGAACAAGCCACTAAACTTCTGGATCGTATGCCAGCACAGTTCACAACTCTGGGGATAATTTAAAAGTTGTAATGGACGCATAGTTTAGCTGGAAAAATACTTGCCTTGTAAGCATGAGTTCTCAGGTCGGTTCTGAGTGTGTCCTCCAAAAAAAATTACAATAATAATTTGCTTTTATTAACAATGTTTATTACTATTGTATAACAAGGCGAGATGGTGTAACGGCAGCATTAAAAAAGAATCATCCAGTGTGGATGAATGCTGCAAATTAACTATCTAACAATTTCCTATTAAGAAAAAGGTTCAGGTTCGAATCCTGATCTCGCCGCAATGAGTTAGAGATACTCAGAGTCTTTGAATCAAGATTAAAAATGATTTCGCAGACCGTCAGTCAGCGTGAGTGGGACGGCTTGGGGTTAAAGATGACACACAAATCTTCCCAGTAGTGTTGGCACTTTTAATGAGGGATGCCTCGCAGGTTTTGTAGAAATAGAAAACCGAAATAACTACTCATCCATAATCTCAAGATGGGGGAATTTCATCCTGTAGCTCAGTTGGTAGAGCAACGGTAAAAAAAAAGAGCATTCTGATGAGAATGTGTTCCGCAGTGAAAATTTTATATGTAGAACTGTGTGTCGGTGGTTCGAATCCATCCAGGATGACAAAAGGTTCCATTCCCTTTTAAAAAACGAATGGATGGTGGGATTCCCCTGGCGAAAGCCTCACAACATTGGGTTAAGATGTTTTTAACTAAAAAAAACGCTACCCATGGCGTTCTTCGTAAGGAGTTGAATCTACAGATTCTGAAATTCTTGGTCAGCTGGTAACTGATTAGTAGCAAAAGAATAAAAAAGCAGAGGTAACTGGGGTCACTGTAAATGGGTGAATAGGGAACCGAGGCGTACCGAAGCATCGCCTCAATTGCAGTAGTCGTATAGTGGCTATTACATCGCCTTGCCAAGGCGAGGACGGCAGTTCGATTCTGCCTTACTGCTCCAAAACAATAAATAATATGTCATGTAGAGTGCTTTTTATTTTAAAAAGAAAAGAGGATTTTAATCCAGTTAAAGATTCTAAAATTGGATTAACAACAGGTCTATATAATTCAGCATCCTTCATGTATCAAATGCTTTTGGATTGTGGGGTTGAAACAAAAATTGTTGTTGTGATTGATAATAATGGTATTGATAAAGAAGTTACTGAGTTCAAACCAACACACGTTATTATTGAAGCGTTATGGGTTGTACCAACAAAGTTCTCAGTTCTTTGTAACTTACATCCAAGTGTTAAATGGATAATTAGATTACATAGTGAAATTCCATTTCTTGCAAACGAGGGAATGGCTATGGATTGGTTAGGTGATTATATTTCATATCCTAATGTTTTAATTGCTGTTAATTCACCAAGAACTTTAAATGAGATAAAATTTTATCTTGGGTATAAAATGAATTGGGATGATTTTGAAAAGGATAATAGAATTATATATTTACCAAATTTTTATCCACAAGATTATAAGACAAAAACTTATACAGCAAATGATAAAGATATAATTGATATAGGTTGTTTTGGTGCAGTTAGACCTTTAAAAAATCATATAATGCAAGCAATCGCTGCTGTTAAGTTTGCAGACTCAATCAATAAAAAATTGAGGTTCCATGTTAACGGTGGTAGGGTTGAACAAAAAGGTGAACCTGTTATGAGAAATCTTATTGGATTTTTTTCACAATTATCTGATAAAGGACATCAATTAATAAACCATGGGTGGCAAGATAGAGAAGATTTTTCAAATATTTGTGCACAAATGGATATTGGTATGCAAGTTTCAATAACTGAAACGTTTAACATAGTTGGTGCTGATATTATAAGTCAAGGCGTACCTCTTGTTGGATCTAAAGAAATACCATGGATTGATAGTTGGTTTGTAGCAAAAGCAACACAAACTGAAGAAATATATGCGGCTTTATTACTAACACATCAATCACCAAATTTGAATGTTACAAAGAATCAAAAAGAACTAACTATTTATACTAATAAGACCAAAGATATTTGGTTAGAATATTTTAAATAAAAAAGAATATGTCACACAAAGTAAAAGTAAGTACCTGGGAAAAAGGTGTATTGACTCATAGAGAATCCGAATTTAATTATAAACACGAAGCACATGGTTTCGCTAAAAAAATTAAAAAAGGACTCATAAAAATTTATGATGATTTAAATAAATTAATACATTCATGGGAAAGCGGTTTTGATGAAAAAGATAATGATTCATATGCTTAATTAAATTTGCGGTAGTCGTATAGTGGCTATTACTCCTTCCTTCCAAGTAGGAGACGGAGGTTCGATTCCTCTCTACCGCTCCATAGGAATATGCATAAAAGCGTTGATAGATGAAGTGTCTAAGGTTTGGTTGACTGAGTTATACAGTTTGAAGAGACACCCCTAATGCGCACCAAACAGCCTCTATTCCTAACCTTATTAAAAACGACAGAGAAATCTGTAACTCTTATAGTAAACGAAGTAATTAATCGTTGAAATGTCGCATCGTCTGAGGGCTTAGGGGAGAATCGGATAAAGTGCTTTATAAAAGCAAGCACAACGCTGGTGATGGGCGGCTATACCAGCAAATGCCGATGTAGCTCAAAGGAAGAGCGATCCCCTCATATGGGATAGGTTTGGGTTTCGAGATCCCACATCGGTACAATTTGTTTATCTCAAATATATACCCCTTTAGCTCAAAGGCGGAGCGCTTGGCTTACATCCAAGAGGTTGGGATTTCGAAATTCTCAGGGGGTACAAAAAAAATTGCTAAACCAGCTTCCGTACACGTTTGTCTAACGGAATAATTAAGGCAATGTAGACATGAACGTATCATTGATCTAACTGGAGGTAATTTTTAAAAATAAATTTGGTAAGTAAAAAATAATTACTTATCTTTGTAAAACAAATGGCTCCATAGCTCAATGGATATTATGCTCCCATCGTTCAATGGAAGGACGAGACTCTTCTAAAGTCTTCATAGAGGTTCGAATCCTCTTGGGAGCACTAAAATTTTATTTCGTTATGGTGCCGTATACGATGACAGTTAGAACAAAGTAAAACACATTTATCAAGTTCATCCGTTATTTTATCCCAAGATTGTAATCTTAATTTAGTCCAATCCATATCTTTTTTATTTGGATCTAAATGGTGAAAATCAAAGATAACATATGGATATTCTGGATAAGAAGTAGAACAATCTACGCATTTGTCACCTTTGTAATGTATAGCGTCTATTTTGCGTTCAATCCATCGTTGAACACAATAAGAGTTAAAACATACTTTACACATACCAAATGCACTATTTTTTCTACTTTTTCTATGATAAAAGTCAGACTCTTGTTTTGGTTGTTTACATCTTGAACATAATTTTTCTTTCATATATTTCTTTATTTATAAATATATGGATTAGAAGTAAAAGTTCTAAGCTGTGGATCAAGGTTCGAGTCCCTGTGGGGTCACTAATAATGCGCTATAAGCTTTAAGGTGAAGTAACGAGCTTTTAACTCGTGGAAGAAGGGTCAGTACCTTCATGGCGCACAATAAACCAGATTATGTTTAATATACCAATTAAGTTTATTATGCATTTTCTGGTTTCTTATTTTTGAAAATATTTGGTTATATCAGTAATCTTTTGTAATTTTGTTTTATAATCAAATTTTATGAGAATAACGGACAAATATGTGTTTTTTTGGAATGGTACATTTTCTCAATGGAAACGTGCTAATATGGTAATTGATGGAGTAACGTATAACTGTTGCGAACAGTATATGATGTACAAAAAAGCTATGTTATTTGGTGATGAGGATACTGCTGATCTTATTATGGAAGAATCACATCCTTTCGACCAAAAAGAGCTTGGTAGGCAAGTTAAAAACTTTAATAAGGAAAAGTGGGATGCTGTTTGTAAGGATTATGTGTTTGAAGCAAATTATGCTAAGTTCACACAAAACAAAAAGTTAAAAGCTGAAATGCTGGAAACTGGTGACCGTATGTTTGTTGAAGCATCACCTAAGGATACTATATGGGGTATTGGTATGTATGACACAGATCATGGTATTGAAGATCCAAAAAATTGGAAAGGAACAAACTGGTTGGGTGAAGTATTAACTAACGTCAAAAAGAAAATACAAGATGAAGATAGCAGAAATGCAAAATAAAGATATTGTAATTAAATGTACCACAAAAGAAGAGATGCAAAAGGTTGCGGAATATCTCAACAAATATGTAGCATGGACTTATAAAGGTTTATATTATACAATAGATGGGTTCCAAAATGGTTTTATCTTTATACATATTGATAAATCTGGGGCTTATACAACTAAGCAAGGTAAGGATATCTTCATGCACACAAATAAAATTATGGCTATTGATTTTTTAAAAGAAAATATGCCTAAAGAAGAAGAAGAAGTTGTATCATAAAAAAAATTAGAAAATATGTTAAAACAAAAAATTAATGCGGATTATATCACCGCATGGAAAGGAAAAGATGAGCAATCAAAAATTGCTAAAGATGCCTTAAATAATCTTAAAAGTAAAATCACTGAGGCTGAAAAAGCTAAGAAAGTTTCTGACTTATCCGATGAAGATACTTTGAAAGTTATTGTGAATGCTATTAAGCAACGTAAAGATTCTATGGAACAATTTGAAAAAGGTGGCCGTATGGATCTTGCTGAAAAAGAAAAAGCTGAAATGTTGGTTTTTGAACAATATTTGCCTGCTCAATTAACCGAAGAAGAAATTAGACGTAATCTTTTAAATTTATCAATTACATTCAACAATGAAACTAATCTAATGAAAAAGAAAGGTATGTTGACTGGTAATTTTAATAAATTATATTCTGGTCAATTTGACATGAACACATTTAAAAGAATACTTGAGGAGGTAATTATATAATATGAAAATAGATTACGCATATTTTGCAATTGCGCTTAATGAAGAAGAAGCGGATATATTGCACATGGTTTTTTATGATAAGAAACCAGAACATAATGAACTTATTGGTCTTATCGATGAGTTGGAAAACGATGAAAGTTTCGGTTTAACCAAATTAACTGTTGGTATTGACTATGATTTATTTTATTTTGATGGTGAAAAACTTGACAAATTAAAAGAAATGTTAGGAATACCAGATGATATTGAGGAACCGCCAATTAATGAAAATTAAAATTTATCAATACCCCTCAACTGTTGGAGAATTTGTTAATATTGTTGATGTATTAGCTAACCAAGAATCAGATGTTGTACCCAATACACCATCTGGATCTTGACCACCAGATGTACAAGGACTTGCTAACGTATAAGTATCTTTATATGAAGTTGAATCATTCCATAAGGTAAATAAATCATGGCTTGTATTTGCACTATAGAAGTATACATCATCAAATAGTATACCACCATAAGTATCTGTATTAGCAGTTGTTGGGTTTGTATAAATAAAACCACCACCACCTGTATTGATATTACTCAAAACTACTTGATGTAATCTTATTCTTGATGGAGAACTTACATTACTTACATCATCAAATATACACCATGAAGCGTTGGTAGATGTACCAACAACTGTGCTTGGCCCACTTCTATAAAATTGATAAGGTGAATTAATTTCAAGTTTGGATGATTTTATGTAAATATTTGCACCAATAGACCAAATTACATTACTTATGTATGTAGTAGATGGTGTCCCATAATTGAAATTGAGTGTTGAATTATCAATTTTTATTGAACCAGCGTTACTTTTAATTATACAATTCATAGATGGCGCTGTATAATGAATTGATTCTGAAGTCAATTGTATATTACTAACAGTTACTGTACCGTTTCCAGTATCTATACCATTTGTATTTTTGAAATCTATTGTGTTTTGTGATCTACCAGTACCAGATATATTTAATGAAGACGCAGCGCCACCAAGTGAAAAAATGGAACCACCACCACCAACAACGTTCCATGTTGCTTTAGCGTTTGTTTCGAAATATAGTGATAATTTCATACCATTTGGTATTGTATTAACAAATACAGTTTCATTATAGGTACCACAAAATATATGAATGGTATAATCATAACCTGTTGTTCCGAATGCTGTTATTGCAGCATTACAAGCTACTGTTATTGATGCATAAGGTTTTGTCATATCACCCACACTACCAGTCATATTATTACCATTTACTTCATCAACAAACACTGTTTTCCCATAAAGTAGTGTACCTATTGCACTTGTACCTGACGTACCATCAAAACCTGAGGTACCGCTGGTACCACTAATTCCGCTGGTACCACCAATACTACCTAATAAATACCATGTTGCTGAACCAGCTGCAAATTGCCAAGTAGTGTTGTCTGTTGTTTGTAAATAAAAATCACCATCCATCAGACCTGGTATTGTTGCCAATGGGTTAGCTGACCCTTCAAACCATACTGTACCCCTTCTACCACTTGTACCTGAAGAACCAACACCACTTGTACCAGAACTTCCACTTGTTCCAGATAAACCAGAACTACCACTTGTTCCAGATAAACCAGAACTGCCTGATGAACCAGAAGAGCCTGATGTACCTGAACTACCTGAAAAACCAGACGTACCAGATGAACCAATACCAGAAGTACCAGAAGAACCATGAAGACCGCTTGTTCCTGAAGTACCAGCCGAACCGACACCACTTGTACCAGAACTTCCACTTGTACCAGATAAACCAGAACTACCAGATGTTCCAGCAGAACCAACACCACTTGTACCAGAACTTCCACTTGTTCCAGATAAACCAGAACTGCCTGAAGTACCGTTTATACCAGATGTACCAGCACCTGCTAACTCAACAACAGATATGACAGGGCCATCTGCCTCACCAAATTGAAAATTACTACCACTTACTGTAATTGCTTTTAAAGAATAAACATAAGAACCAGCAGAAGGAGTGTCAATATAATTAAATGCATATGGTATATTTTCGTTTGCTGAACTTGATTCACCTTGAATTACTTTACCTATAGGTGTTGTGTCTCTATATAATTGTAATCTTACCCAACCAGCAGCACTTATATTATTAGCATCACCAGCAACAATAATTTGTACAGGTCTACCTGTTGTTGTGATTGATGGTGCAGATATCACCGTTCCTGTTGAACCATTATTTATTGTTACACTTGTACCAGCAGTTTGTTGATAATTTAATACCCCAGAAGATGATGTTCCAGAGGAACCATTTGCACCACTTGTACCAGCAGAACCAACACCACTTGTTCCTGAACTACCAGCAGAACCTGAAGAACCTGAGGTACCAGAAGAACCTGGCGAACCTACTCCAGATGTTCCTGATGAACCATGAAAACCGCTCGTTCCAGAACTTCCTGGTAATCCATTTATACCTGATGTACCATTCAAACCAACACCACTCGTTCCAGATGAACCTGCTAAACCAACACCACTTGTTCCTGAACTACCAGAAGAACCATCAGTACCTGCTAAACCAACACCACTTGTTCCTGAACTACCAGAAGAACCATCAGTACCTGGAGAACCCATACCACTTGTACCAGAAGAACCATCTGAACCAGATGTTCCAGCGCTACCAGCCGAACCACCACTACCAACCCAAGCATAACCATTCCAAGTCCATGTTGTGGTTCCGAAGGTATATGTTTCACCTATATATGATGGTATTGGAAAATCTATATTTGCCATATATTATTTAAATTTTGTTTTCGTTTGTATATATTAATTTGTATTCAAGATTATTCATATTCCAAATGCACCCAGATTCAACATCTAATGAATAATACCACATAAATGAGCTTCTTGCTTTATAAATATATGGGTTAAATTCTATACCATCATATTTTTTAGATACCTCAAACCAATCTATTAATTTGTTATCTGCACTACTATATTTTTTATGAAAATCAGCAATTTCTTCAAATGTTGATAATTTCAATATATTACAAGCACTTGTATCTATTTCAAAAACATATATAGGTTTTTTGTATCCATAAAAGTCTGGCATTTCCGATTTAACCCAATTTAACCATGAATAACCAATTGAATACCAAAACCCATGCGGTTTAAAACCTTCAAAATCCTGTTTGTAAGTCTTTTTTATAATATTATCACCGTGTGTAATATGAAGTTTTGAATCTTCAGATATATCAATATTTTTTAATTCATTTTCAATATCCACAAGATGTTGATTATGATAATTTTCTGATGTTTCAGATATACTCAAATCTTCTCCGAGTATTTTCATGATACCCTTCATTTTATTTATTTGTTCGGTTAACTTCATAGTTATCTATAAATATTTGAAAATAAGTTAAACTATTTATATTTATGAAGAATTTAAATGAGCAAATATTTGCCATTCAGAGAATGATAAAATTATTGGAGGGATATACAGATAAACTGGAAAAATTCCTTAATGATGAGGGAATTGAATACAATTCCATAGATTGGCTCGGTTCTGGTGAATATGGAAATGCCTATTCTTTGGGTAATGGTAACGTATTAAAAATCACGAATTCTCCAAGTGAATTTGAACTGGCTGGACAAATCAAAGGTAAAAATTTACCTGGTATTGTAAAAATATATGACTGGGGTTGGTATAAAGAAGAAAAACCAACATTATATTATATTGTGATGGAAGAACTTAATACAGACAGCTCAATAGAGGATTTATTCCAAAGAACTGAAATGATTCTAACAACACAAGGTTTAGATGTGTCACAAATCGGTAATTTTGATGAAGAAGAGTATGATGGTTCAGAAGGTGATTCAGACCCAAAAATTCAAAAATTCATGAACGATTTATACATAATTTACAGAAGCTGTCAACAACTTGGTATTAGGGTACCTGATGTAAACTATGGGAATTTAGGCTACGATAAATCTGGAAACCTTACATTATTTGATGTTTCTGACAGAGCTGCTATGAGAGGAAGAATGTGGTAAAAAAAATTTTTGAGAAAAAACTTGTTTTTTTAAAAATTGTTTATTACTTTTGTACTATATTGAAATAATGGGATTGCCTACAGCAAATTTTTATCAATTTAAACTTCCAATTTAAACTTCCAATTTAAAACGTCAAAAAAAAGCAATCCGTATTTTATAAAGGGAATAATTTCAGCATTTAAACCTTGCTAAATAAGAAAAAAACATTATTCCGATTTTTTTTAAAAAAAGAACATATTTATATAAAAGCATAAAATATTTTAAAATGAAAAACGTTAATAACATTATTCGCCTACAACAGTTACAACTCTTAATTTTAAGAGATGGGGCATCTATTGTTAAAACTTTTTCATAACATAGAAGAATTAAGAAAGGAAAACTTAAGCCCCAGTACGCAAAGCGATCTGGGGTTTTTTATTTTACGGCTATGTGGCGCAACGGATTAGCGCACTCCGCTACGGACGGAGGGGTTGAAAGTTCGAATCTTTCCATAGTCACAATATAATGGCTCTGTGCTGTAATTGGTAGCCAGGCTGGTCTAAGAAGCCAGTGTTTTAGGACGTGTCGGTTCGAGTCCGACCAGAGTCACATAATGGTTCAGTAGCCCAAATGGGAGAGGCAATAGTTTTAGAAACTATACAGTGAGGGTTCGAATCCCTCTTGGACTACAAGGGAATTATAGTCTTAGATAGTTACGTGGTGCAACGGTTAGCACAACAGGTTTTGACCCTGTTAATTCAAGTTCGAATCTTGACGTAACTACACAAATATTGCTCCATAGTAGAATGGTTATAACGCTTGACTGATACTCAAGAAAATCCAGTTCGATTCTGGGTGGAGCAACCAAAAATTTTTTATGGTAAACAAATATGAAAAATCTATAACAACAGATATACCATTTGAAATCAAATATACATCTAATAAAGATGGCTTGATTTCTTGTTATTTGCCTGAAATCAATTCGTATTTTTCAGCAAAAAATGAATTAGATATGAAACGAAAAGCACATGCTTTTTTTAAAATCTGGATAAAATTTTTCAATGAACAAAATAAACCTTAAATTTTTTGTTTTTTCAAAAAAGTTTATTACTTTTGTAACATAAATGCCTCGGTGATGGAATGGTAGACATGCAAAATGCGACTGTGCTGTAACTGGTAACCAGGTTGGTCTTAAAAACCAATGAGCCGTAAGGTTCGTGAGGGTTCGACTCCCTTCAGTCGCACAATTATTTAAATAAATTTGGAAGTTTGAAAAACTTTTATTATTTTTGTAAATAATTATAAATCATGGGGCTACCTGGCTTTGATTTTTAGGATGTTCTTTGAATTGATGCAAGTAGTGTTAACATTGGAAGCACTTTAAATACTCTATGTGAAAACTAAATGACAATATCGGCGCAAGCTATATTGATGCTGACGGAAACATTGTGTTTGACGGTCAGGCTGTTGAGATTGCAGATCTTGAATTAGCGTAAGCTAACAACAGGGAAAAAACCTGCTTAATCCCTTAACTCATGGGTGTAAAATAATAATGGGTTCGGTCTTTTCTGGTTTGGGTCGTTACTGGGCAATAAATCAGAACTCTTTAATACAGAGTCTAAAAATTATTATCCTCACGCAAGTAGTCCTGGGTAAATGGATCTTGATATTTCTCTTGGTTAGAAAACTAAGATAAACTTGTGAATGATTTTCAAACGATGACTAAAAAGACTTCGGTTCGATTCCGAATAGCTCCTCTACAGTGTAAAAGGTACCAAATTGGTACCTTTTTTTGTTTATATTTACTTGTCTTTTACACGATAATTTATTACTATTGTGTATATGGAATTAATATCTACGCATCTTGTTAAAGCCTTTGAAATAGGAATTTCTGATAATATGTTTGGTGGCGTTATGATGTCACTAATTGATGATGCTTCGGCTGCATATGCTATGCAAATATGCGACACTCCTAAAATTGTAACGTTAAAAATAGATGAATTAACATTCAAAAAACCTGTTAAGATAGGTAATTTGATAAAAATTTATGGTGAGGTTACAGAATTCGGTAATACATCTGTGACCTTATATATTGAGGTTAGAAAGCACAATGTATATACTGGAAATCAAGACATTGTTACTCAAACACATATAAAATTTGTTCGTATAGATGAAGAGGGTATACCATTACCAATATCAGAGAAAGTAAAGACAAGATATAATAATAGAATGGCTAAATATGGCCGTGGCTTATTAACACCATTAGAAATCGAACAAGAAAAAATTAATAATAATTAATGAAAGTAGCTGTTTGTTTATCTGGACATAGCAGAAATTATAAACACAATTATCCAAATTTTGACTTGGATGCTGATGTTTTTATTTCTTCATGTGAACAATCTGGTTTACCGAATCAAAATACACCAGAATATGTGGCATACCACTTTATGGATAATTTGGTAACCGATTATGTTGATAAAACCGATATCATAAATTTATATAAGCCTAAATTGTATGAATTTCTTGATGATAAAATATATCCAAAAGAAATGCAAAGATATGTTGGAGTAAGAACAACAAGAAATTGCAAAATGGAACATATTGGAATGATGTTTTACCGCATATATCGAGCTAATACATTAAAGAAAAAATATGAATATCTCAATAATTTCAAGTATGATTTTGTTATTAGAAGTAGATTTGATATTAAGATAAATCAATTCAATATTAATAAGGATTATTTGTATTTGGTCTGTTCAAAAAATAGAATGATTGATTTATTTTTTGCTGGAAGATCACACATTATGGATGCTATATGTGATTGTTATAATTGGTTTATACATCAAGAACCTGATTATCTCGCCACATTTGAAAATGGAGAAGATATATTAAGATATTATATTGAAAGTTTAAATTTGAATGTTCCTTTTATCAACAATTTTGATATTACATTCAATAAGGATTACCCAATTCAAGTCAATCATATTTTGAATGGATTAGTTAGACAAGTAGCTGCGGATGAAACAATAATACATGAAGGATACTGGCAACAATGATAAAGCTAATAATATTTGACCTTGATGGTGTTTTAATTGAGACCAAAAATTTACATTTTGAAGCACTTAATAAAGCTTTGAGGTTGGTAGGATATAAATATGAGATTACATGGCAAGAACATTTAAGTAAATATGATGGTTTAAAAACCGATCAAAAGCTAAAAATGTTAACGGAAGAAAAGGGTTTGCCCACATCTCATTATCAAGAAATTTGGGATAATAAGCAAAAATTTACTCTTGAGATGTTAGATAATTTAAAAGTTGACACCTCTTTAAGGGGTACAATACTTAAATTATCAAGAAACGGTTATAAAATTGCTTGTTGTTCAAATAGTATTAGAAAAACCATAATTACAATTTTGGATAAATTAGATATTATCAAATACTTTGATTTATTCATATCAAATGAAGATGTTTTGAATAGCAAACCACACCCTGAAATGTATTGGAATGCTATGTCAAAATTTAAAGTATTACCAGAAGAAACTCTTATAATTGAGGATTCACCATATGGTTTACTTGCAGCATCGAGAAGTGGCGCAAATATGTTAAGAGTAAAAAATCCGAAAGAAGTAAAACGCTCCACAATAATTAATACAATAAATAAAATCAATAAAAATATGAATATACCTAAATGGAAAGATTCCAAATTAAATGTATTGATACCTATGGCTGGCGCTGGTAGTAGATTTGAACAAGCTGGTTATACATTTCCCAAACCATTGATTGACATCAAAAATAAACCAATGATTCAAGTGGTTGTTGAGAATTTAAATATAGATGCCAATTTCATATATGTGGTTCAAAAGAAACATAGAGAAAAATATAATCTTGACACATTACTAAATTTAATTACACCAGGTTGCAAAATTGTTGAAACTGATGGTATGACTGAAGGAGCTGCATGTACTGCTCTTTTAGCAAAAGAACACATTAATAATGACGCTCCATTGTTCTTTGCTAATTCAGACCAATTTGTTGAATGGGATTCTAATGAATTTATGTATAAAATGAATGAAACCGACTCTGATGGTGGTATTGTAATATTCAAAGCTATACACCCTAAATGGTCTTTTGCAAAAGTTGATGAAAATGGTTTTGTAACAGAAGTAGCGGAAAAAAATCCGATATCTGATAATGCAACTGTTGGATATTATTATTGGAAACATGGGTCTGATTTTGTCAAATATGCTGAACAGATGATAGAAAAAAACATACGTGTGAATAATGAATTTTATGTATGTCCAGTCTTTAATCAAGCGATTGGAGATGGTAAAAAAATAAGAATATATGAGGCATCTGAAATGTGGGGGTTGGGGGATCCTGATTCTTTAGTCTATTATCTTAACAATTACAATAAATGAGAAATAATTTTCATTTTTTATTTTGGTTTAAAAGTATTGGGTATAAAACGATTGATGAAATTTTAAAAATATATGGGAGCACACAAAACAAAAAATAAAAAATTAGTTTCTTTTAGTGTTGACGAAGAAACGTTAAGAAGCTTCAATAAGCTGTGTAAACAGCGCAGTATAAATAAATCGCTTTTCATACAAAATTTTATGAAGGTGGTGTTGGGTACACCAGAAGATCTTAAATATTATTTAGAAAATTATGGAAGTAAGTAATTATCATGCTGGTTGGCAAAATGCCAGACTCAATTTCATATTTTCCCAATATCCAGAAAATTATTTTGTTGGTAAGAGAATTTTAGAATTGGGTGCATTTAATGGTTATATTGGTGCGCAATTTGCTAAAAAGGGTGCCTATGTAAAGATTGTAGAAGGGAGAAAAGAAAATGTTGATAATATTCGTTCAAATTATCCAAACTTGATTGTTGAACAAGGTGATTTGGATTCACCAAACTGGAATTATGGTGAGTGGGACATTATTATAAATTTTGGTTTATATTATCATCTTACAAATTATCATAGACAACATTTGATCAATTGTATTAATAACAGTAAACTTATGTTTTTTGAAACTGTTATATTTGATAATTCCCAGCCAGTTTTATATTTTAGGAATGAACAAGGTATAGATCAGGCTTTACAATCAACAGCTGGTACGCCATCAACATCATATGTTGAAAATATATTAAATGAGTGTGATGTTAAATTTGAAAAATTTTCTGATTCATCATTAAATGGTGATTGTCATCATTATGATTGGGTTGATAGAAACAGTAATCAATTTGACGCTTTCTCAAGAAGATTATGGATAATTAAAGGTAAATTATGAAAATAGAGGTTTCACACGGTGAGATTGTTGATAAGTTAACAATTTTAACAATTAAAAAAGAAAGAATCCAAGACCCCAAAAAGCTTATTGATTTATCTAAAGAATATGACTATATTTTAGGTATTGTTGAAAATGATTTAAAGATGTCAACATCATCTGAAGAATTCAATGAACTTTTGGAAATAAATAAAAAAATATGGGATTCTGAAGATATGGTAAGATCCAATTTGAATGATTCGGATTATCTGTATTACAGTAAGTTATCTCATGATAACAATGAAAAAAGATTCAAAATTAAACAAAAAATAAATAATAAATATAATTCGAATTTTATAGAAGTTAAAAATTATGGATAAGGTTTTAATATTAGGTGATCATTGTGTTTCAGATTTCATAACATCTGATGATGCTGACAGAAAAAAATATAGTCTTGATTTGCAGATTGAACAAAGCACAGGTGCTGTTAGATTAGTTGAAGATGCGCCAGATGATAGTATGTGGGGAAAGTATTGGTATAGATCAGGTATCAATGCAACAATGACTAAAGAACTTGGTAATATTGTTAATGAAATCACATCAAGAATTAAATATCAGCCAGGTGATATATGGTTAGACATTGCTTGTAACGATGGTACGATGTTAAGACAAATACCATATGATTTTGTTAGACTTGGTATTGACCCATGTGACGATTCATTTTACAATGAGGCATGTAAATATGGTGTTGTTGTTCAAGATTACTTTAACTATAACAGTTATCAAAAAACAGGTTATGGTGACCAAAAATGTAAAGTTATTACAACGATAGCAATGTTCTATGATTTATCGGATCCAAATCCCTTTATTGAAGATATCAATAAAATTCTTGATGATAATGGTTTGTGGGTGTTACAAATGAGTTACACGCCGCTTATGATTGAACAATTGGCTTTTGACAATATATGTCATGAACATAGATATTATTACTCTTTAAGAACCATCCAAAATTTATTTGCTAAACATAATCTGAAAATTGTTGATTGTGAATTGAATGATGTAAATGGCGGTAGTTTCAGAGTTTATGTTCAAAAAGATAAAGCTGCTATAACATCATTCGGTACAGCACCATTAAGAGATGTTTGTAATTATAGAATTCAGTCTATTTTAAATTATGAAAATATCATTAATATTGAATCCCCTGAAGTTTGGAAACAATATCAGAAAGATATTGATAATTTGAAAGAGCAGACAGTATCATTCATCAAAGGTGAGATAGCAAAAGGTAAAACAGTCTATGGTTATGGCGCATCAACCAAAGGAAATACGTTATTACAATACTTTGGTTTGGATCACACATTAATAACAGCCATTGCAGAAAGAAGTCCTTATAAATATGGTTTGAAGACAGTTGGTACTAATATACCAATTATATCTGAGGATGAAATGAGAGAAGCTAAACCAGATTATCTTTTGGTACTACCATGGCATTTTATTAATGAATTTGTAGGCAGAGAAAAGGAATTTCTTAATCGTGGTGGTAAATTTATTGTACCATGTCCTAAATTTGAAATCATAGGAAAATAATATACTTTAAAATTAACTAATGAAAAAAGCTTTTATAACAGGTATAAACGGACAAGATGGTTCATATTTAGCTGAATTACTTTTATCCAAAGGATATGAAGTACATGGTACAAGAAAAAGAAGTTCTATCAAAGAAAGTGAAATTGGTCGAATTGATAATATACAAGACAAAATAAAATTTTATTATGTTGATCTTGTGGATTTAAGTTCGTTAATAAACGTACTTAAAGAAATACAACCAGATGAAATATATAATCTCGCAGCGCAATCAGATGTAAGAATATCTTTTGATCAACCTATTCATACGTCTATGGTTACTGGTATTGGTGCTTTAAATGTTATTGAAGCGGCAAGATTATTGGGTTTAAAATGTAAGATATATCAGGCATCTTCTTCAGAAATGTTTGGTAATAGTATAGACTCAGATGGGTACCAAAGAGAAACAACCAAAATGGTTCCAGTATCACCATATGGATGTTCAAAATTATTTGCTCATAATATATGCCACAATTATAGGAATTCCTATAATATGTTTATTTCCAACGGTATTTTATTCAATCATGAATCACCAAGAAGGGGAACAAATTTTGTAACAAATAAAGTCTGTAAAGAAGCTGTTAAAATCAAACTTGGTTTAATCGATAAACTTTATTTGGGGAATTTGAATGCAACAAGAGATTGGGGACACGCAAAGGATTATGTTGAAGCTATGTGGTTAATATTGCAACAAGATGAAGCTGATGATTTTGTTTGTGCAACAGGGGTATCACATTCAGTGAAAGATCTTGTTGAATATGTGTTTGGCTCACTTGGATTGGATTGGGAACAGCATGTTGTACAAGACCCAAAATTCTTGCGTTATGAGGAATTAAATGACTTAAAAGGTGACTCAAGTAAATTAAGAGATAAAACTAACTGGAAACCAAATTATACCTTCGAATCCATGTTAGATGAAATGATTAAATATTGGTTCGATTATTATGAAATCTAAAGAAGAGATTGTTATTATAAATGCTATTCCAAATAGTTCGGATAAGGTGGAGATGTTAGAAAAACAAATTCACTATTTCAGTAAATTAAATTTACCGATACTTGTTGTTAGTGGGTGCGATATACCTCAACATATATTACCAACAATCGATTATTATATTGTGAATACAGATAATGAAAGGATTGAAAAAGATTACTCATGCAAAATGTATGAAGCTGGATTAACAGACCTTGCTTTAGATCATGAAATTATAGGTAATGCATTATTTAATTTTTATTGGCCCACTGTAAACTCAACTATAACAAAAAATATTAAATTGGGTTTCAATATGGCAAAAATATTGAATTACAAACGAGCAATATATACAGAAGATGATAATATATTTAAAGATGGTAGTTTTTATTTTTTAAATGAAAATATGAATGCACTTAGAAATGGTTATAAATTTGCGGCGTGGAAAGGTATGATGTCTGAAGAATTGCCTATGATGTGTACTGCATTCTTTTTTGCTGATATTAATTTCTTATGTAATTCGTTGACATTACCACATATGAAGGATGAATGGTATGATGTTCAGGTATCGAAAACCTATCATTTTCATAAACCATACGAATACGTTTATTATAGATTTTTTGAACAATATGATCATTTAGTTTATGATTGTCATGACAGCTATACGAATCTTATAAAGAATAATGAAAATAATTCTTTGATGGAGTTCGGTCAAATGAATAGAAGATTTAGTGAGAAGAATTTGATAAATACGTTTTTTACTGTTGTGAGAGCGCCAAATGATAACAACAAAAAAATACTTATCCTTCTTAATAAAACCGCATATATGCCAAACGGTGGTATCAATTACAATATTGATATATTTTATGATGATAATTTTGTTAATACTGTACAATTGGATATAAACGCTTATTATCATGTATTGTTATCTAATGATATAAAACAGGTTAAATTAAATATATCTGGTTACGGTGAAAGAATTATTGATTGTGACATTAATAGTGTTAAGAATAATGGACATGTAATATTTTTTTAATGAATTTAATTATTGGTAACACAAGTCAATTTTTTACATATTTTAAAGAACAAGACCCAAACATTATTGGAGTTTCATCTCGAAACTTTGATTTAAGTAGCATTGGTTTTCATGAATATAATAGAGCGATATTAACCTTTGGGGAACATAGAACGTTTGCAGATATATCACTTGAAGATTATATATCTGTTAATGTTGATTATACACTTGAAGTTATAAATAAAATTAAAGACCAATGTAAAACGATAGTTGTTTTTATCACCAGTGAGTTATGGAATAATTGCTCTGGTGGTATAACTTTGGAAACACCCATAAATTACAACTACACCCATTATATTAAATCAAAGGAAATTCTTAGAGATAAAATAATGCATTTAAGAGAATCGCAAGGTCTTAACATTATTATGGTTTATCCTTTCAATTGTAATTCACCTTATAGAAAAGATGGGTTTTTATTCAAGAAATTCATAAATTTAATAAATGACAAACAACCAATAATCATTGGTGATTTAAATTTTCAAAGAGATTTACCACACCCAAAATTACTTGTTGAAACATGTTTATCAAGCACTGAAGATGCTATCATAGGATCTGGTAATTTAACCAACATGCGTGAATTTTACACCAAAATATTGGGATGTTTCGATATTGAATACAAAAATTATGTAACAGAAAACCCTAAAATATTTCAAAACACCAGATTACCCTTTTATTATGATACTAAGGAAAAATATAATGGTATAATAGAAGATACTATATATGATATTAAAAAATATCTGAAAATTTTTTAAAAAAAGTTTTGTTTTTTCAAAATTTCTTCATACTTTTACACTATATATTATTAGAACGAAAAAAAAATTATCATGTTGTAGATTAACAAATTAATTGTCGTAACACGAAAAGATATTGATCCTGGCTTACAGATGAGCCAGAGTGGACATGCCTTAGCTCAGTTCTTCTTGGAACATCCAGAACGAGCAAATCAATGGAATAATAACTTTCTAATCTGTTTATCCATTGAAAATGAAGAAAAGCTACATAAATTATACAATAAGTTAGAAGAGCGAGGCATAGCCGTCTCTTATTTCACCGAACCTGATATTGGTCATCAAATGACCGCAATTGCTTTTGAAGGCTCTAAAGAGGCTTCCAAAGTTACGTCTTCATTGCCTTTAGCATTAAAGGAATATAAAAACAATAAAATTATGTCACATTAAAATTAAAAACTATGTTGTAGATTACAGAAAGAAAGGAACCAATTACGTTCCATTTTAACAAGAAACATCTCGAAGATCCTACTGTACCTATGTGGGTTGTTAAATGTCGAGGCGATACTTATTATGTTCATCATGTTGATGTAGAACCTGGTGTTGGATTACAATCCAAGTACAAAGGGTTCTATAAAATTCAAAGCAAGTCTTAAAATAATAACAGAAAATAATTTAATAATCGCTAAAATTTTTAACAATGAAAAACTCTAAAACAGAAATGATCAAATCTAAATTCAGTAATGCTGTACACAGATTACTTAATCCAACCCCAATGAAAAACAGGGATAAATGGAGAAATAAACCAACACCTTTGACTGATGCTCAAAAGATTGAACTATTTGATAAAATAGTTCAATTAGATAAAGAAATAAGCAATGAGCTTGGTTCTTATTGGTTTGATAGAAGATGGAAAAAACGTAGGGATAAAGCTCGTGTTGAGCGTGGTTGGAAAGCAAAACAAAAAAATAAAAGAAAAGTTGAACAATAATTTGTTTATTTAAAAACTTTTATTACTTTTGTGTAGTTATTAATACTACACAAACTTGTACATGTGGTCGAGTGGTTAAGGCAGGTGCCTGCAAAGTATCAATTCGGTGGTTCGAATCCATCCATGTACTCTAAATTTAAATTAAATATATGAAAAAAAATATAGACTTCAATACTTACAAGGAACTTAGTGATAAAGTTGAAATATTGTTAGGTGAAATCACGTCCGCAGAAAAAGTGGAAAAAAGTGATAAGATGTTAAAGTTAACTGTGAACTTCGGAAATGAAGATGTTAGAACAGTAATGACAAACATCGGTAACAGAATTGATTGTAATGAACTTGTAAATTCGGTTTATCCTTTTATAACAAATCTTGAACCAGCTAAAATTATGGGTATAATGTCATCTGCGATGATAATGGTGCCGTCAAGTGGTGATACTCTTGATTTAATGGGTAATCCTGGTTCACGATTGATGTAATCAGATCAGGCTCGTTGGTGTAGCGGCAACATTCGGAATTCTAAACTCCAGAGTCACCAGTTCGATCCTGGTACGAGCCACATAATTTATATTTCAATGATTAAATCCCAATATATTATTGCTGGTATAGTAATTTATTTTATAGTGATGACTATCATTATAAAACAAAAGTATGCGAAAAAAGACAATAATCAAATTATAATTGAATGTGTTGTTGATAGTATATATAAAAAACCTATTGTTTCCATTACAGACTATGATCCCACATATGTTTTATATACGGATTGTGGTACAACAGTTTATCAACATAATTTAAACTATAAAATAGGTGACAAAATCACCTATACAATAGATGTTGATAAAAAAACTAAGAATTAAAGTTTACTTACAGCTTCAATAATAGCCTTTTTCATTGACATACCAATTGTAGATTTTTCAAAAGGTATTTTGCCATCTTTTAATTCCATAAAAGCAAAATTTGCTTTTGTATCAGATGAACCTTGTCCCTCAACAATTTTTTCACCAAAATAAAGTTTAACAATAACCTGCGTTGATTGCGTTGATTCACCAACACCAGCTATTTTAAAAGTTGTTTGGGGAACACCAACTCTTGTGATTTCAAGTTTAACTGGTATTGCGTTAGAGTCACATAAAGAATATTTTTCGGATAACACATCTTCTGTAATCTGTTTTACACCAAACAAAATATCTTTGCTTTTAAGCTCTCTGATGTTCATTGTACATGATACTTTTTCAACCTTAACACATTGTGCAAATGACAATGAAGGAATTAACATTAATGCGAATAATAGTTTTTTCATTTTACTTGTTTTATTTCAATTAAATTTGGTCTTATATGAAATGCGTTACTTGTCTTCAAATATTCACCTTGTGAAAAAGAAATAAAATATAATTTATTTGGTTCACATGTTGTATCTAAAGCATAGTATTCTCCCATGTTATTATATAACAAACAATTAGGACAAACAGATTTTAAATCATTTAATCTTTCCTGTTTGCTGGGTAATAATAATTTACATGATGTCATGAAAAATAATAATAGAATGAGCTTTTTCATATCTTAATATGTTACTTTGTTAGCGTACCCAGGTGCTATAAGGTAATAATTAGCTGTGCCGCCACTGGTCGCTGATGTTATTATTATAGATGAAACACCAGGATATGTCAATTTCATATTACTTGTTGTTCCAATTATCGATGTATATTGTGATGGTGTAAATAATTGTGATATAAAAGTTGAACCACCCCAAGAGGAAAATCTACCAACAGATTTTGCGATAATATAGTAGAGATCGGCTACACTTACCTTATTATCACCATTCACATCATATTGATAATAATGTAAACCATTAAATGTTGTCCTTTTTAATATAACATTTGACACACCAAGATAATCTACAGTACTTAAATTACTTGCAGGTGTAACAGCATCATATTCTAATTGCCAGTCAAGTGAAGGGTTGGTAGGTACACTGATGTTATATTTACCATTAGTATCTGTATAATATGTACCATAATATGCCCAAGGTGTATATGTTATAATTGTATCGAATTCTAAAACATAATTTAAAGAGTTATAATTATTTAAGTCATTCCAAAGACCTCCACCAACAAATTGTATATAATCTTCACCCCCAGAGTTATTTGGTTCACCACCATTCCATGCTGAATATGGGTAAACACCATATCTAAAAGCGCCAGCCATATAATTCCTGTTCATTTGGTCTGATGTTAAGGATACTTTATAAATTGATAAGTCACCTAATCTAAAAGAACCATATGCTCCAGAACCCATGTTAGTTGCATCAGCAAGTCCAATAGCAAAGTTTTCGCCTCCACCACTACCAAAGGGAACCTGACGACTGAAAGTTGTTGAACCAAAATTGGTTCCATCTAAATAACCTTTTAGAGTCGAACCATCATACGTTAAGCCAATACAATGCCATGTATTCAATGATATAGATGAAGTAACCTTTGATATACTACTTCCATTCCATAGACCACAATTTAATGTGTTAGAACCAGTAATTTCAAACACAGATTCATGCCAAACAGATGATGTTGACATAACACCCAATTCATCTAATATCACACCATTTCCAGTAGGGTAAATCCACATTCGTATTGAAATTACCGAACTACTTAATTTAGAAGATATATCATTCAAAAGTGCATAGTTATTAGAACCATTAAATGTTATATACTTACCACCAGATGATGAATATGATGGAGAATTATACATTACCGCATTAGCATTACCATTAATATCTGTGATTGTGTTGCCAGAACCAGAATATGAAACAGAATTCCATATTCTCATATTTGTACCGTTTAATGTAATACCTGGGGCTGAAACAGTATCATTAACAACGTTTGATATATTATACCAACAAACTTGTCCATTAGTTACTGGGGTTTCAGTCCATCTCCAACCAGCATTTGGTTCACCATAAAATGCGCCAGTTTTGTCTTGATAATAACCAATCCAACCTGAAGGCCATGTACTATAAACAAAGTTATTTTCGGCAGCATTTGACATAGTTACCAAGTGACCACCCATAGCAGCACAAGCTTGTTGAGCTGATGTCCAAGTAGCAACACCTGTTGATCTATAATATGAGTGACCATTGTAATTTGTTTGAGATGTAAATCCACTCATTACAGGTGTTGTCCTTTGATATAGTTTAACTGGCACGTTTGCTGCACCAGAACCATTTGAATTATAAATGTAACCAGAATAAGTAAATGTTTGAGCTATTACATTCATAGCTAATAAAATAAACAAAACAACTAAAACTATCCTCATAACGCTAATTTTGTTCCCATCATTATTGTGTAATTCAAAACATCATTACCCATTGAGTATGAACCACCAAAATTTAAATTTATTCTAAATACCTTAGTAACATTTATATTAGTACCAAGTACTGGTAATATAACATATGGAGATTTTAATAACGCATCACTATAATATTTAACAAAGGGTGCGTAAACAAATAGTAACATCGTTTTCATATCTATTCTTTTACCAATCTTAAAATCTTTTGCTTCACCAACAATTGCAGCTGTGCTTATATATGGTTGATGATATATTTCACCACCAGCTACAGTTAACATATAAACTGTTTTCATCTTTATTTTCTTTATTGTTCTAAGTTGACCAAAAGCAACTGAATTATAAAGAGAACCAGCACCTTGAAAACCTATTGTAATGGTATTGGCTAAAAGTGTTATCGCTTTTGGTTTGATCCATGCATAATAACCTGTTATGTTAGGCCCTTGAATTGATGTATTAAAATCTACCATTAAACCATGCATAGAACTACCATCATATTTTAATGATGAATAACTACCATTAACTTGGCCACCACTTGTGACTGTATTATTTTTGAATTGGAATCCAACAAGATCACTACCTATCAAAACAGATGGTTTTCCACCATTTTGTTTATTATTACTACCACTTGAACCACTTCCACCTGAACTTGATTGAACAGCATTAGAAGTACCAGATATCATATCTGTTTTTTTCTCACTTGTTGATGAATTAGAACCAGAACTATTATTTGTTGATGCGCCAGAATTATCACTTGTTGATGAACCAGAACCACCACTACCAGAACTGCTGCCACCTGAACCACCACTACCAGTTCCTCCAGATCCGCCAGAACCAGACCCACCAGAACCACCAGATCCACCAGATCCGCCAGAACCAGACCCACCAGAACCAGAATTACCGTTATCACCAGAACCTCCACCAGCCTCTGGGCTAACACTACCAGCAGCACCCACAGCATCGCCTAATACGTTTGTAACACCAGCTGTCATATCTGATATTGCTGATACTGAATTGATGATACTGATGAAATTTATTGATGTTCCCTGAGCTTGGCTTATACTGCTTGTTGTACCTACGGATTGACAAGGTGATGTGTTTCTAAAAGAACTGAATACATTCGTTGCCCACTGGTTAAAAACACCATTAGTAAAGTCGGCAGCTGTGAATGATTTTACTTGTCCATAATATGTTACAGCAATTTGATTCTGACCATATGGTATTGTTATAATAGAAGTTCTACCAGTACATGGGTCTACGTAATTATAAGAAAATGATTGTGCACTTGCTATTTTAGATAGCATCAATAATAAAATAACTGTAAGGAATTTTACTTTCACGCACTTTTAGTTCTTAAATTTGCCCTTCTTTATTAATCTTGTTATAACTCTTGATGAGGCGGTTTCAAGAGCTTTTTTGGTTGTAATACCTATTGTTGATTGATTGAATTTAATATCATCAACGTCACTCAGAATTGAAGATTGTTTAACAGTTGAAGCTTCACCTAAACCACTTCCAACAATCACTTCATTAGTTTCTGCATCAACAAATTTAACTTGTAGACCAAGTCTTGTTGTTTGAGTAGCTGTAGCTTTCCCACTTACTTTAACAACCTCATCCTCAGATACACTAAAATCATAAACTTCAATATATACAAAATATTTTGCTAATTTGATTTTACCTCTACCATCTACTTTATTTTCTGTAAAACCTTTATCAGATGCTTTGAATTGACTAACCATTCTTTCTTTGATCTCTAATTTGTCTTCAGTGAATATAAAACGGTTTGTCATTTCCAAAAATTCAATAACTATATTTGTAACACCTAAACCAACACGTTTATCCTTTAATTCTGGATACATGGAATACAATTCTTCATTGATACCAATCTTTAATAACTGAATAGGATATTTTACAGTATCATCATAATTAGATACAACATCAATCGATTGTTCCTTTTCAAAACTTGCTTTATAAGCTTCAGTTTTTACAGAACCAACGGATTGCGCATTAGCGTTATATACAAATAACATTAATATTAATATAAATAATTTTTTCATATTTTAAAACCAATTTTTAGGGTTCAAGTAATGTTTTATTCCTTTATCAATTTTTTTAGCTGCTTTCTCAGCTTCTTCTTTAGCTTTTTGAGCAGCATTAGCTGTTTCTCTTGCAATTCTATCAGCCTCTTCTTTAGCTTTTTGGGTTTCTTCAGCTATTTTTTTAGCTGTATCTACCATATCTCCAACTGGAATATCAACATTAATATCTGCATCTACACCAACTAATAAAGCAACATCACCTGTAATACCGATACTTGCCACACCACCTTCATACGTTGCGTGAGCATCACCCCCAACACCAACTTGAGCACCTATGCTAACTTCAGCGCCTGTACTTATCTTAGCACCAGCTATATTACCTGTAACACCACCACCAGCTCCAATAGAAGCCCCAGCAGATAAATCACCACCAACACTTGCACCATGTTCCCCTACAGAAACTGAACCTTCAGCTGAAGCATGAACTTCAGCACCAGCTTGTCCCTTAGCTTCAATTGAAGCTGTAATGTCACCAACAGGTGTATCAATTCCAGCACCAGCGCCAGCATCACCTGTAGCATTTACTTCAGCACTTACACCAGCACCACCAGTTACATGAGCATCACTACCATCCCAACCAGCAGAAACCTCAGCATGAACTTCAGCGCTTGCTTCAACAGAAGCATGAGCACCAGCTTCAGCGTGTACATCAATACCTGGTAATATTTCTTGTGATACTTCAGTATCAATATTAGCATGAGCTTCAGCGCTAACTTCAGCATTTGCGTTTGCACTTATTTCTGTATCGCTTATTTGGACACCTGCATTTGCTGATGCTTCAGCGCTTGCACCCAAATTCTCATTACCAACGCTGGCACCCACACCAACATTTACATTTTCGTTTATAGACATTATATTAATTTGATTTAAAATTGATTGTGCTCAGATTTTATCCAAACACAATCAATTATTTATAATTATACTTGATCACCACTTCCTTCTTCAGCTTTAGGTGTTGAAGTAGATGAAATCCCCTTAATAGAAAATTTATCCAAGCTATCAGCACCCATACCAACTATTGTTATAATCATAACAGCATTAACCAAACCATCGGAAGGTTTAACATCACCATGTGTATAACTGTTTAATAAAGTAGTTACACAAAGGAATAATGCTCCCATGAATGCAATAACTGGTTTGATTGAAGTTGATCCTCTTTCATCTTTGAAAAGGTCAATTATCCATTGTTTAAATGACATAAAATATGTTTTAATTTTAAATTTATTTTTCAGCGGCCATATTTGATAATGATTCACCGTCTTCCTCATCCATTTTTTGAATAAGCATTTTATCTCTATCTTCAGAAGAGAAATAGAAATCGATTACTTTGTTCAAATTACCAACGAATGCACCTAAAAGAATCAATAACAATTCTTTCCATGCTTCAGCTATTGTTGCTTTGAATAGCACAGCCATCACAATACCAAAAACGATAAAGAAGAATGTACAAAGTACAATAAGTGTTATTTTCCAACGATTTGACATCATTGTTTGTAAAAGGTAATTGAACCTATTTTTATCATCTACCTCAGTGTAGTCACTGCTGGTATTTATTAAATCTTTTAAACCCATTTTCATTATTCAGTTTAACATATGTTTTTTTTTATCCTACCAAGGAGAATCTGTTTCTTTCTTTTTTTCTTCTTTTTTCGGTTCTTCTTTTGGTTTTGCAGCGGTTGCTGTTGCGTTAGAATTACCACCAGAAGCAGATTGTTTTTGTTGGTTTGTGTTATTATTAGAAAGATTAATCACAACTGGTGCAGCAGCTGGTGCTGGTGCAGGCGCAGCAGTTTCTGTTTTGTGTTCTTCCTTCGGTGCTTCTTTATGACCACCACTTAATAGTGTACTTAACCATACTCCACCACCAGCAATAGCTGTTGTAAGTGTACCGATTAATGTTTTCTTTAAACCTGACCAACCACCTTCAGCGGTTGTCGTTTCTGGGGCTTTTGTTTCTTCTGCCATTTTTTGTTTTTTTTAATTTGTGTTTTATTGTTTCAATGTTTTTGTTGAAGTTATATCATTAGTACTGGTTTTTAACACACCATAATAAGTTCCAGGTGTTAAATATGATAAATCAGCCATATATTTATAACTTCCTTTATAAATTGTTCCTTGATAAACTGTGTAAACTTTATTACCACTCAAATCATAAAAATCCACATTTGCTGTGCAATCTTGTGGTATTGAAAATGTTACAAACACAAGACCTGATGTTGGGTTTGGTGTAACTGTTATTGCGCAATTTTTATCAATTTTATTGTTATTGGGTGCTAATCTCATAACAGCAACCATACCATTTGTTGGGTTTATAGAAAGATCTGTAGCATTTTGATTACCAGAAAATTTTCTGGTTACATATAATGGGCTCTTACCCCATTGGTCTTGTGGTTTTAATGCCAAGAAATCAAGACTGAAAAGTTTATCACCATCATTTGCTGAAAATTGGTTAGCTGTCATGTCAGAACCAATCCATTCGACAGTACCAGAATTTGGATTCAAAATTGACATCCAATTATTGAATTTTTGTTCTGTTTCCATACCTTTGAATTGTAGCAATGTTGAATCATAAGTGAATGCTACTTGCAAAGAACCAATTTGTCCAGAAGGTATTTTAACATCAACTGGTACTGAAACAAGATTACCTTCATCAACAGTTAATTCAGGTAAATTAACCTCAACTTTATCAGTTGGGAAATCATAATCCACAGTTTCATCAATAATATAATGATATGCATTATTAGGATTGATAATTTGGATAGGCGTTACACGAGCCATGTGAAAACCAGTACCATTTGCATCACCCATACCAAGAACATAATATGTTACAGAATCAACTGATCCTGGAACGATTGGGAATGTTAAATTTGTTACACCTTGAATTGTAGACGTATAATTGGTTGTTGAACCATTAATTGTTGAATATTCAGTAGTTGTGAAGAATTTAACATCTTGAACGTTATTAGGCCATGCTGTAAATCTACCTGCAAGTCTACCGTAAATTGAATAAACGTCAGCAATAGAGATTGTATAAGAACCATTTACGTCAGAAGTATAATAGTCAAAACCAGAAGGTGTTGCTTGACCAAGAATAAATTGGTTAACTTTTTGAGCATCAGCAACAGAAACTGTTGCACCAACATTCATAGAATCACCTTTTACATATAAATGCGTATCCCAATAAGTTGTATCTACAATTTCGTTAAATGAAAATTTACCAGCAGTATCAGTTACATAAACACCAACTGGAGTCCATGTGCCTGAAGAACCTCTTGGTCTCTTTTCAAGAGCTAATGTTAAATTTTTGGTAGCAGAACCTGTAACATTTGCAAATCTACCATGATATGCAAGATGTGGTCTGTAAAAAGAACCACCATAAGAATAAAGATTTAAAGTTGTATCATTACCATACACTGTTGAAGCAGAAGCTTGGAATGATAAAGAACCAGTAACCCTCATACTATCTATTGAGGTTAAATACTGAAACGTTGCAGCTGGAGAATGATAAAGGGTTATTTCGAAACCAACAGAATCGGCTGGATAGGTAAATGTTGGACTACTACCAGTGAACGCTATTGTTATCGTAATGTTACCATTTACCGAATCCGATACATATTGCATGTAGTTTGATGAACTGAACAATGATGTTACAGTTGGTTTCATTCCGTTGAATGCAACCTTGTCATAATAAACACGGAACTGCATACCTGTAATTTTTGTACCAGTTGTGTTGGCAAAACTCAATCTTGCCTTGGTAAAACCCATTGTATTGGTACCTACAGTATATGACGTATCCACCAATACCCAAATGCCTGAAGACGGCGCTGGAGATAAACCTACTACCTGAGAATAGGATGTTACTGTAAATAAAACTAACAGTAAAGACATTAAAATTTTTTTCATATGAGAATATTGTTGTTGTTATAAATAAATAGAAAAGTTTTTCAAAAAGAACTATTTACTTTTTTAATTTTTTTATGTATAGAGGTGGCTATTTATATATGATGAAAAAAGTTATTATATTATTATATTTTATATTTATTGGTATTATCAATGTTAGTGGCCAAATGGTTATTGACAAAGCTGGTGATTATTGGGATTATGATGTTATTAAAGCAATAGAACTTATTGAAAAAACTGATGAAGATTCATATAAAAATCTATTTGAATATTGTGATAAGATAACATTCTGGAATCAAAAATATTCCACCAATTTTGGAACTTGTACAAATAAAGGTATAATAACACTATCGTCATATGATATGAAATCTCATGATGTTAATGATGTTGCCGCAGCTTTGGTACATGAATCTTACCATTTAAGATTACGTTATATGTGTATAACATTACCTGTGGAAACAGAGGAATCCTTATGTTATCAATATGAATATAACTTTTTGAAAAAAATACCTGATATAAACCCATTATTATTGTATCATTGTAAAAAATATATGAAAAAATAAAAAATCTGAAAAAAAAATTAGAAAACATTTGTTTTTTCAAAAATTTTTACTACTTTTGTACTATATATAACAAGAGGATAATTCCAGCAGTTAAAAACTTCTATTGGTAAGAAAAAAACATTATCCTGGTTATTTTTAAAAAAACTATAAAAAATTAAAAGAAAATGAGAAACTCAAGATTAACAGTAGTAGCCGCATCATGGGCACCGAGTTATGAACCGTCATCAGCGTATGAGAGCGGAAGGGGTTCTTATTACTTTTATTTTCCTATAAAGTCAACAAAAGATACTGACGATAGAGGATAAAAAAAAGAAAAAGATAATAAGAACCCTGAGAATAAAATCTCAGGGTTTTTTGTTTTGGGAGTGTTGTCGATACGGTTAGTCGGCACCTGTCTGTAAAACAGGAACTTAACGGTTTTGTCAGTTCGAATCTGACCACTCTCACAGTTGAAGACTGTTACTAATTCATAGAAAGTCCGTTACTTTGCATAGAATTAGAAACCAGGGGTTAGTATAGCCAGGTCAATTACTCGTGCTTTGGGAGCATGAAACGCAGATTCGAATTCTGCACCCCTGACAAATAAGTTGATTATACATTATGAGTATTGAGTCATGACTTGAAAATAATGTAAGGTGGTTGAGAACCCTGGTGGTTTGAGATAATGGTTCAAGTCCATTTCAACTTACAAAAAAAGGAAGTTCTTTGAAATATTGTTTTAATAAGGTAGATGGTGCTTATGGAAGCAAACGCTCTTGAAAAGCGTGACTATCGGTGATGAGCTGGTAAGGGTTCGATTCCTTCATCTACCGCTAAATTTTAAAGTATGAAAAACAAAATTATTTTGGATGAAAAATCCTTAGATTGGTTGATTGGAACAAGAAAAAATCCAAGATCAAACAAGTTTTATCTAAAGATAAATTGTACAATACTTTAATAAAATTAAAATACGAGCATAGTTCAATGGTAGAATATCGGTCTCCAAAACCGCAGATATAGGTTCGAATCCTATTGTTCGTGCAAATAAAAATATGATTATGGAAAAGAATGAAATAAAAAAAGCTTTGTATAAGCAAAATCCGAAAGCTCAACTTGATTATATCAGGAAAGGTAATGCGTATTATTACACATATGTTAATAAGCATTTTGATGATGGTACTTTCGAATCATTTGATGTAAGATTTGAAATACCAGTTGAGGATATGGGCGATGCAGATTTCTTTGTTGAAATGGAATCAAAGTATTTGCAGCGTTGGATTATGTAAAAATAAATGGAGAGTTAAACAGCCAGGGTCGCTGTCGCCACCTGCTAAGTGAGCGGCTCATTAATTTGGGTGCATTTCGATTATGCAACTCTCCGCCTGGAACTTTTGAAGCTTTTTATACTATAAAATGAAAAAAAGAAAAGATTATAGAAAACTAAGTGATGAGGAAAAAAAAGTTATTGATGAAAAAATCAAAAGAGATTTACCGATTGATAAATATGCCAACGACTTTATAATTTCCAATATCAAAGATGGTTACAGATGTTATGAATGTTATACAATTACATGTATATGTGAATGTTAATAATGTCGGTGTGGTGCAACGGTTAGCACGACAGATTTTCGATCTGTAAACGAGGGTTCGATTCCCTTCATCGATACTAAAATGGCGCATTAGTTCAATGGTAGAACGTGGCACTTTCACTGCCAAAAAGACGGATCGTAACCGTTATGCGCTACAAAATATGGGGTGTTGGTTAAGAAGGCGATAACACGACCCTTGCAAGGTCGAGTCATGGGTTCGACTCCCATACGCTCCACTTATAAAATTTAAACTGATGGAAAACTTAAATGGAGGCACCACGCTGGTCGCACGAAGGGTCAGAGACTAAAAGATGTTTCTGACCGTATTGGAACAAGACACCAACGAAAATTGAGAAAATATTCGGATGGTTTCAATGAGAAATTTAATTTCTTTTTAAAATCTTACAGGACTGGAATTCTAACTTTTTGTGGTGAAGATGTTCAGGTTGAATATGATCCGAATGGGGTTGATTGTAAGGAAGGATTTAGATTATATGATGATGGTTATTTTAAAACCAGACCAATAAAATCAAGACATCCGAATTTATTAAGATCTATTATAATTGGAAAAAAGTCTTGGGGGTTATTCTTAGATCAGTGGACAGATGGGATTGCTGATTGGTGTTTTACCAGGGACGAAATCTTTGATATCTTCAAAGATAAAAAAATAATAATACCAGAATCTTTTATAAAGGATTTTGATAATAGATTAAATAAGAAAAAACAAAGACGTTATGAGTAAGATTGATAAAAAGAAAAAGAGACTTCAAGAAAGGATACAATTTCTTCAAGATGAGATGAATAATGCATTAATTAAAAAAGTCTCTAATGTTAAGGAAATTAATCTTCCAGAACAGATATCAAAAATAAACGCTTTGAAAAAAGAGCTTAGCGAATTAAAATAACATTATATGAGTAATAGGCGATATTATGTGATTATGAAAAGTGGTAGAAAGTTCTGTATTGAAGAATACGGCGACCCACACGTATCTTGGGGTAATGTAATCCCTGGACAAAATAAAATTGAGAAGGTTAGTTCCAAAGTCGATGAGATTATTGACGATTCAAATACTCAAATTACAAAAGAAAATGGTTATAAAAATATCTGTATGCTTGAAATGGGTACATCACCCATAGCATATATTGGGGCACTCGATAAAAGTGGTGTTGAGAGATTTGAAGGAGCTGATTTTGTAACTTACTTAGATTAAATGATAAACCCCAGAATATTCTGGGGTTTTTTATTATGATTTATCTTTATGATTTCATTTTTTTTAACAAATGCTTGCTTTTATTGATTATTTTTTTTATTTTTGTGTAAAAATATTAATGGATAATAGAAAAATAAGTATCTGCATCCCAACCTGGAATAGGTTTGAGTTAACAATTAATTCCTTTTCAAAAATCCTTAATGATGATAGAGTCTCAGAAATTATAATTGTTGATGATTGTTCTACAGATGATAGTTATGTTAAGTTAACTAATTTTAGTAATGGTAAAGATAAAATAAAGCTTTATAGGAATGATGTTAATTTAGATTGTTATAAAAATAAACAAAGAGCAATATCATTAGCTCAAAATGAATGGTGTATATTATTTGATAGTGATAATGTTTTAACAACAGATTATATTAATACAATTTTTAATATACAAGAATGGAAAAAGGATGTTGTTTATTTACCAGTATTTGCCAAACCAAATTTTGATTATAGAGAGTTTAGTGATTTATTAGTCACAAAAAACAATATTAATCAATATTTGAGCGAAGCGATGTTTTTAACTGCATTGAATACTTGTAATTTTTTTATTAATAAAATAACGTATTTAGATTCTTGGGATCCAAAAGTTGATCCTATTACAGCAGATAGTATTTATTTGAATTATTGTTTATTAGCTAAAGGGTATAGTTTATATTTTGTTCCTGGTTTAGAATATGATCATCTGGTACACGATGGTTCACATTATAGAAATAATTTACATAGAACTGGGACTTTTTATGATAATGTTATTGAATTAATAAAAAACTTTAATAATAAAAATAACCTTGATAACTCAAATGTGGCAACAACTGTTCTACAAGGTAGAATAGGAAATAATTTTTATCAAATTGCTATGTTACTTGCTTATTGTAAAAAACATAATATTTTGTATCAAATTCCAACAACTGGCGTTAATTGTGATAATAATAAAACATATTTCAATTTACTTTCAACGGGCCATAGTGATAAATTTAATGATTTTTATGAGCCAAGACCTAATGATATTCCATATTTAATGGATATACCAAAATTATCTAATCCGAGATTTATTGGTTATTGGCAATGTTTCGATTATATAGATAATTATAGAGAATATATTTTAAATATTTTTAATATTGAATATAAAAAAATAGATAACACTGTATCGATACATGTTCGTAGAGGTGATTTTTTAGAATTACAAAATAAACACCCATATGTTGGAATGGATTATTATTCGGAAGCTATAAAATATTTTAATAAATTAAATTATTTTAAATTTATTGTTTTTTCGGACGATATTAATTGGTGTAAAACTCAATTCAATTCATATAATTTTATGGATTGCGAATTTATGTTTTCTGAAGATAGAAGTGAGTTAGAAGATCTTACCTACATGTCTCAATGCGAACATAATATAATTTGTATGTCAACATTTAGTTTTGTTGCTGGATGGTTAAATAGAAATCCAAATAAAATTGTTTTATGCCCTGATGATAAATACGTATTTAAAGGTGCGCATACTAATATGATACCTAAATATTTTACTAAACTTAACTAAAATGAAACTTGCTTTTGATATAGGTGCTAATATTGGTCAAAAAACTAATATTTTATTAAATTCTGGTTATAAAGTAGTTGCTTTCGAGCCTAATCCAGATTTAAATAATAAATTAAATAGAATATATAAAGATAATGATAATGTTATAATTGATAGCTCTGGATTATCAGATAATAATGGAATAAATGATTTTTTTATTTGTAATTCTGAAACATTATCAACATTATCTTTAGATTTTATAAAAAACTCAAGATTTTCTAATAAACATAATTGGAATGTAAAAATACCTATTAATACTATTACTCTTGATAGTGCTATAGAAAAATATGGTATACCTGATTTTATAAAGATAGATGTTGAGGGTTATGAACTGAATGTAATTAAAGGGTTAACAAAATTATTATCTAATACCATGATTTGTTTTGAATGGGAAGAAGAAAATAAAGAAAATATTGAAGCTATTGTAAAATATTTACAAGATATTGGTTATAATAATTTTTCAATTAAAGAAAAAGATGATATCTATTTTGAAAATGAATTAACATGGTTATCATGGAATGATATTAATTTTGATTTTGATGTTAATAGAAAAGAAAAATGGGGTATGATTTATGTAAGAAAAGATCAGTTAATTACAACCAATAAAGATATACTTGATGAAACGTATGCGTCATATATTAATCTTGATGTTAGAAAAGATAGGGATAATAGAATGGTTTCAGAGCTTGAAAGAATTGGGCTATCAGCTATAAGATTTAAGGGTTTATTACCAAACGAAGTTGATCAACCATTAGTTAAAATTAAGACGATGTTAAATAGAACACCTGGTGCTATAGGTTGTCATTTTTCACAGGTAGGTGTAATGAAAAAAGCATTAGAACAAAATAAACATGCATTAGTTATGGAAGATGATTTAATTTTTTGTGATGATTTCATGGATCGATTAAGTGATATTCAGAATTTTCTTAATACCCATGAATGGGATGTTTTTTGGTTAGGTGGCACATATCATATTCCAGCTGAATGGCATAAAATTGGACATCATCCAGATATGCAAAAATGTTCATGTAAAAAGGGAACAGATGTGGAGAAAACAGATGTTGATTATATTGTGAGAACATATGGTTGTTGGAGTACTTATGCATATATTGTAAATAAAAAAAGTTTACCAAGAATATTGGATTTACTTGATACTCATGTACATATGAGTATGGGTATTGATTGGTTATTTATGAAACTATCTCCAGATTTATATACATATGCTTACGTACCTGGTTGTGTTAAACAATATGATAATCCATCGAATATAGGTCAAGGGATAAAAGAATTTAGCGGTTTTTCGAGATTAGGCGATTACTGGTTTCAATCAACTAAAAATAATTTTGATTATATATCATATCATAATAAATTAAATAAAAAATAAATACAATGTTAATACCATATCAAACTTTACTATCAAAATATTCTATAAAACCAACAGGTGTTTTACATATAGGCGCAAATACTGGTCAAGAGGTTGATGATTATTATAGTAATGGAATTCAAAGAACAATTTGGATTGAAGCTAATCCAAAATTAATACCAGAACTACAAAAAAATGTTAATAGATATCCTAATTCATTAATTTTTAATGTTTGTACGACAGAACATGATAATCAAGAAGTTAAATTTAAAATATCTAATAATGAGGGGCAAAGTAGTTCAATATTAGATTTACACACCCATAAAATTGCTCACCCAACAGTTCATTATATCGATGAAATTATACTTAAAACAAAAAGAATTGATACTTTATTTATTGAAAATAATTTAGATATTCAAGACTATGATTTTGTAAATATAGATATTCAGGGGGCTGAGCTTTTATCACTAAAAGGTTTTGGTGATTTATTATATCAAGTAAAATATTTATTTCTTGAGGTTAATGATGAGGAATTATATTCTGGTTGTGCACTTTATCCTGAAATAGTATCATATCTTGGGAATTTTAATTTTGAACCAAAAGAAAAAGTTATGGCTGGAAATTTTGGATGGGGTGATGCGTTTTTTATTAATAAATATTAATAACATGGTTTCAGCAAAACTTTCTGGTGGATTAGGTAATCAAATGTTTCAAATAGCGACAGCAACAGCTTTAGCTATAAGAAATAATGATGTTTCACGATTTAATTTAAATACTTGCCATACACCATTGCAAGGTAAACCAGCTAATAATTATAAAAATAATATATTTAGAAATATAGACGATGCACCAAACAATTTTTTAAAAATAGATTATGTATATAAAGAACCATATTTTAATTTTAAAGAAATTAAATATGTTCCTAATATACAAATAGATGGTTATTTCCAATCCGAAAAATATTTTAAAGATCAAACTAAAGATATAAAAAAAATATTTGATTTTGATGAAGAAACAAAACGTGATGTTAAAAAGTTTTTAAGTTTATTAGATGGTAAAAAATTAACATCGGTTCATGTAAGACGTGGTGATTATTTAAAATTTCCTAATATCCATCCTACGTGTGATGTTAATTATTATAATAATGCAATATCACTTATTGGTGATAATTATTTTATTTTTATTTCAGATGATCCACAATGGGTTGTTGAAAATTTCAAAGGAGATAATATTAAATATTCAATAGGAAATTCAGATGTTTTTGATCTTTGTTTAATGACATTATGTGATAATAATATTATTGCTAATAGTTCATTTAGTTGGTGGGGTGCCTGGTTGAATAATAATTTAAATAAAAAAATTATTGCACCTAAATTGTGGTTCAATAATTTAAATTATGATGACTATAAAGATATATATGGAGAAAGTTGGATAGTTATTTAACCTGTGTATTTATCCAATTATATGTTTTTATTATACCTGCACGTAATGGGAATGATGGAACCCAATCCATTTTTTCTTGGAATAATTTATTATCTGAATTCCTACCTCTTACACCAGTTGGACATTTAAAACCATATTTGGATTCAAATTCCTCACCATATATATTACTTATTGTAATATCTTTACCAGAAGCGTCTATAGCCATTTGAGCTAAATCATTAATAGTTACCATTTCATCTGAACCTATATTAACAGGTCCTAAGAAGGAATCTTGGCGCATAAATCTGAATACAGCTTCAACACACTCATCAATATAAAGGAATGATCTTGTTTGTTGACCATCACCCCAAACTTCGATTATACCGCCATTAGGTGTTTCAGCAGCCTTTCTACACATTGCGGCTGGCGCTTTTTCTTTTCCACCTTTCCAGGTACCATAAGGCCCAAAAATGTTATGGAATCTTGCAATTCTAACATCAAGATTATAATTTCTATTAAAGGCCAAATAAAGTCTTTCAGAGAATAGTTTTTCCCAACCATATTCAGAATCAGGATTTGCTGGATAGGCCGATGATTCCTCACAATTTGGGTTATTTGGGTCTAATTGATTATGTTCAGGATACATACATGCAGATGATGAGTAAAATACTCGTTTTACGTTATATTTTACAGCATCATAAGCAACATTCAAATTTATCAAGGCTGAGTTATGCATAACATTAGCGTCATTTGCGCCAGTAAAAATATAACCAGCACCACCCATGTCGGCAGCTAACTGATAAACCTCATCAAAGGAATTTTCTTTATCATCTAAAGACCTTTGATTTGGTGAAAACATAACTTTTGAAACCACTTTAGGGTCTCTTAAATCACCAACAATAAATTCATCACAGAAATCTGGTGAACCCATGAAATATTCATGTTCTTTTATATCAACAACTCTTACCCAATAACCTTCAGATTTTAATTTTTTTGCAATATGTCCTCCAATGAAACCTCCGCCACCTAAGACCAATGCTGTTTTAATAAATTGAACCATAATTATATTTTTTTCTTTAAATATAACTATGGTTCAATAAAAAATAAACCCAAAATTACTTAATTTTATCGCTTTGATCAAGGTAATCTAAATCTGAAGATATTTTAACTGTTTTAAGATTATAATCTTTACCAGCTAATACCATTTCAGCATTATCAAGGTGTTTTTGGTCATCATCATAGAATACAATATTTTTAACACCAGAATAGTATTTTTTCATTATTTCCAACATTCTGTCACCCTTCTCATGATCATTATGTTTATAAGAATAATGTTCAAATGTCATATTATGACTATCCAATACTTTTTTAACTTCATCACCCAATTTATATTGTCTATTTGTAAGTAGAACAGCATGTGCCTCTGGGTTTTTCATAACATTACGATATACTTCTTCCATACCAGATTTTGGTCTAATATCGAATATATCCATATCAAGTGATTCAGGTTTACTCCACCAACCTATATGAGGATATGGTTTACCTGTAACTTGTTGATATATATCTTTACCAGTTTCAGGTAAAGGTGTTGAAAAAAGACAACCATCAAAATCAAAAAAGGTCACAACCTCTAAATTTTTTGTCATAATTATTAACTTTTAATTTTTATATGCTATTTATAATAAAGTAAAGATATGAAAAAGAAATTAGAAATACAAGAGGTTAAAAAAATTTATTTTGAGGAAAATAAAACATTAAAAGAAGTTGGTGATATTTTGGGCTATACCGCTTCTGGTGTCAGAAAATTTTTAATTAAAAATAATATAAAAACTAAAAAACAAAATTTTAATTCTAAAAACTGTAAAAATAGTATGAATATTACTTTTTTTGAAAATATAAATTCATCGTCTAAAGCATATGTTTTAGGCTTGTTATTATCAGATGGGTATATTAGTAAAAAATGGTCTAAGGTAGTATTAACATCTAAAGATTATGAATTAGTTGATATCGTTAGAAAAGAATTAAATTCCACTCATAAGTTAAGTGAATATGATGTCTATGATAAAAGAACTAATAAAACATATAAAAGATTTAGTTTACAGATACCATCTAAGAAAATGTGTGTTGATTTAAATTGTTTAGGATTACAAAATAATAAATCTTTTGATTGTGAATATCCTAATATTAATGATGATTATTTTTGGGATTTTGTTAGAGGTGTTTTTGATGGCGATGGTTCAATATCAAAAATGAACAAAGAAGGTATTTTAAGGTTTTCAATTATTGGTTCTGAAAATTTTATATTAAAATTAAAAGAAAAGTTTAATTCATTTGGGTTAACTGATACTAAAATTATATATACCAAATATAAATCCGAAAAAGGTTGTATATGTAAATTATTATATTATTCTTTTGAAGATTTGGATTTTATAAAAAATAATATGTATAATAATTCGGATGGTTTGAGATTGAGTAGGAAATATGAAATATTTCAAACGTTAAAGGAACATAATCGTGGTGCGTATGATAGAACACCAGTTCTGAAACCAGTTAAAATGTATGGTTTAAATGGTGTTTTAATTAAAGAGTTTAAAAATATACATGACGCAACAACCGAATTAGAAATAACATCAGAAATGATTTATAGGGTTATTCGTGGTGAAAGAAAAAAAACAAAAGGTTATAAATTTAGTTATTAACCTTTTGTTTTCATTTTACCAGACACATATTGCAAAAGTTGTGATTTATCGTTTGCAACGGTATCAGAGTAAACAGCATCCATAGCCAACTTCAATCCAAGACCAACTTTTTCGTTTTTAAAGCCCAGACTTTCCAGATCATTACCATTAATAGCTAATTGTTTATATGATATCGGATATCTACCATCTTCGAAAAATGGTAATACGTTATCCAATTCGTTCAATATGAAATAACTATCAAACATTGTCGGCGCAATCTTATTTACACCAAAAACCATCCATTTATCCTCAAGGTCAGTTCTCACAGGTTTATCCATAACCAATTGTAAGGCTTTCATTTCAGCATGAGTCTTCAAATCACCTTTCATAACTTTCATGAAATAAGCTGCTGGGTCTTTTGTAATTGGTTGTAATAACCAATAAATAAATTCACTTAGTTTGTTGACATGATTAAATGGTTTGAATGAGCCAAGAAACCTGCTATCAAAAATACCTTCATATAAACCAGACTTAACCAACAAAGTGACACCAACATAGGGTGAACCTTTATCTACAATCTTTTGAAACTCTTCTATAACCCTTTCAAACGCTATTGTTTTGATTGAATCGGCGTTTTTTTGAATCATATCAAAAGTATGAGGCTCAATTGTGAATCCAAACCTCGAAGCAAATTGAACCGATCTTAGCATTCTCAAAGGGTCATCAGCAAAAGCTTCAGGATTTGTTAAACGTATAGTTTTTGTTTTAATATCTTCAATACCCTTGTATGGATCAATTAGATTACCTTCAGCATCCTTAGCTATTGAGTTGATAGTAAAATCACGCCTTTCAAGATCCTTTTCAATTGGTAGAGTATGGTCGGAAGTCACATCAAATCCTTTATGACCAGCTAAATTTTTTATCTTAGTCGGCTTAATTGTTTTATTTAAAAAACTAATTATATTTTCTGGTTTATTGTAAACAACTCCGTTAATGACATTGAAACCATTTAATTCTAATAGTTGTAATATTTTTTTCTTATCCATATATTTTTTTCAATTCGTTAATCTTTTCGTTTAAATCATCTGATTCCCAAATAACAATCACTCGCCAACCATTTTGAATATAATCAGATATTCGTTTTTCATCCTTATCCCAAATTTGTTTAGCTGTCATTTTAATAAAAGGGTGATAATAGTCACCATTATAAAATTTTGGATTACAATGCCAAAAATCACCATTTAGCTCAATAATAATTTTTTTCTCTAAATCAACCTCATCACTTGTGTAATTGTTAACGACAGTTTGTTCCGATTCTGTTATTATATTGTTTTCGATTAACATTTGTTTTAACTTATCATGCCAATTTGAATGACCTGCCGTTTTATTACCATACGCAACAAACCCACCATATTTTTTTATTATTGTTTCAGCTCGTTTTAAATAAGATTGATTCTTTTCACAAGTAGCTAATCGTTTTTTAATGATTGCCCTTTTTTCTTCTTGTGTTTTTTCATCGTATATTTGTTTTCTTTTTTCAATAATTTGTGGATTATGTGAGGGGTTATTATACTTTAACATTTCAGATAATTTTTCTAACCTTGAAACATTAGTTGAAGCGACTTTAGCCGCTTTTTTTGCTAATGTTTGATTTTTAAAACCACCCATTCTTTCAATAAATTTTTCAGAGTAACGTGACCCTGTATTATTGAGTAAGGTTTGCTTACCCCTGTCAGTTACTTTCTTATTAAAATCATCTGGGTATATATTACTTAATGATTTTTTTAGCATTGGTAGCGACCCAGTACCAATATTATGATATTTTTTTTGTATGGATTTCAAACCAATACCGTTTCGAATCATATCTTTTATATCATCCAATATTCCAGGATTGTTATAATCAAAATACATCAGATATATATCCGCATTTTCGGATAATTTTAATTCGTGTATGTTATGGTAATGCCTACCAACACCTTTAGCTGTAGTTTCAAAATCACAAATGTGACATTTAACCTTTAAGTTCTCTTTCATTCATTGAATCGTTATATTCTATAAATATATCGTTTTGACCTAAAGTTACCACGATCTGTTTTTTAGCCTTTTCAGTACGTGGTAAAGCAATATCAATTTCTTCACCACCTGGGGGTGTAAATTTGATAATACCAAATGATGCACCAACAAGATCCACTTTACCGTATTTACTCAATATTGATTGTAGTTTATCTGAAGGTACACCAGTAATTAAAATATCAAGGTCTTTAGATGTTTTATTCAAGAAGGTATCTCGTACAGCACCGCCAACTTGATAGATTTTACCACCAGCTTTTGTTACATCCGATTTAAAGGGTAAATCGTTGATATCCACAATTTCTTTTAAATTTTTTTTCATAGGTTGATCAGGTTGTCCCACTTCTTTAATTTGGCCTGTTAGTATAAATTTTTCTTCAATTGGTTGCCAATCAGTTATGTTATTTGACATGAATGGTTTACCACCATCTTTTCTATTAACAGCTAATGTTACATGTGGTTGAGTATTTTTGGATTCAAACCCAGAAACACCAATTTCCATAACCATATCGGTCATACCTAAAGATTCAGCGGTAATAGATTGTTCTGTACCAAGCAAATCAAGTTTTTCCTTGGGTAAAGAACCCATAGTTATTGTCATATGGTGAGCAATCCATTCCCAACCATCAGGCATCATTTGCTTATACTTTTCAGCCAATAGTTGTCTGGATTTATTATCCAAAATAATCCCTGTATATGATATATTTTTCATAAATTATAAATATGGGCAAAAATACACAATACTCTTCATTTTTACAATCATTTTTATATATTTATTTTAAATTAAAGTATTATGGAAGACATATCACTATTCAATAAGTGGGCTTTGAAATATAATTTGAAATGCGAAACGAATAAACAAACATTTCCGTTTAATACGTTTTACCCAGAATTTATAATAAACGATAAGATATATATCGATATTTATGAAGATTGGGAAATTTCTGAAGATTATTTCAACATTTGTGAAGCATTTAAAAATAGACATGGTATAATAATCATGATACCAATAGATGGTCTATCAGAATTGTTTAATTATGTAACACCAGAAGATATTGAAAATAAATTTGATATTAAATTTTAATGATTTACCTTAATACAACAAATAAGACTTTCATGCGTAAATTTTTGCGTAGAAATCCTGACAGAAATAAATTCAATAACATATTTTCTGGTAACTATTATATTCTTAACATATATGAATTTCATATATTAGTTGAATACACACAAAACAAATATGGGGAATTTTTGGGTTTTGAAACTCAAAAACTTAAATCATTAATCAAATTCATAGATAAACTATATTTTGTTTGTGGTATTGATTTTATCAATAATAGCTGGTCATTGGATTATATATTTTTTGATGCACCACTATCAAAAACATTTTTGATGAAGAAAACAGTTATGCATGAACTGGATTATTTCTTCACAAATATAAAGATAGATAATATGAGATCAAATTCCTATAATATAACAATATTTAACCCTGAATGTTGATTTAATCAAAATTTTTTACTATATTTGTTTTTTAAATCCAAAACCATGGAAAAAGAAACTATTAAAATTAAGTTAAAACAACTTAATATCACTGACGATACTATCAATTCAATTCATGAATTTATTGTATCTTTGCAAATTAAAGATGAAGAAATTGAAAAGTTGCTTGCCCTAATTGAAAAAGTTGGGTTACAACACTATATTCGTGAATTTATGAAAAAAAATATTAATCTATAATGAGTTTTGACAATAATGAAAAAAAGCTGAGTATCTTCAGGAAGATATTTTTGTGGTGGAAGTTCGAAGGTAAATATTACCATAAGGATTTATATCAAGGCATTAGAAATATTATACGTTGGTTCCCTGTAATTTGGAAAGATAGGGACTGGGATGACCATTATATATGGCAAGTAATGATGACAAAATTAACATTCCAAGCTAAGTACATTCGTGAAAAGGGTTTACATGTTGATAATGTTCGTGATGCTGAAAAAATGGAGTTGTGTGTTAGATTGATGAAGCTCATATCTGATGAATTTTATACTGGCGAATATATGGATTATCATAAATCAAAATTTCATTTTGATCCAGTGACCAAGGAAGAACTTGATGAAATGTCTGAAGACAAAAGGAAATTGTATGAGGATTGTTCAACATTAAGGATTGAAGAGATATGGGAAAAGTATGATGATTACTTTAAAAAGTATCCACATGCCTATAAAGAAGTTACAAAGACAGATAAATATATCTTTGATAATAAATCCAAACAAACTATTGCTATGAATATGGGATATTATTTACACAATAAAGCAAGGCGTATTTTATTTACGCTATTAGAACGTAATATAGAAAGTTGGTGGGATTAGCATATGTCTTCAAAGATAAATAAGTACAAAGTTGGTGATAAAATAGAATTCTATTTTCTGGATGTTCTAAAATGGGGTATTGTTAAAGAAATTAACACTAAGGATAATACTGTCAGCATAATTTCAACCAATAATATTATATATGTGGCTCATGCCACAGAAAAAGATTCAAAATTTTGTTTTTTGAAAAATAATTAATACTTTTGTAGTATTATGGAAAATGATTTATTTTTGATGTGTGAATGTCACACAGAATCTATGCAGGTTACATTTGAAGAAGAACATAACGAATATTGGTTTGCATATTGGGGTTATGGTTTTAATAATAAAAAATCTTCATTATGGCATCGAATCAAGAACGCTTATTTGTTATTAAAGACAGGTACGTTACATAAAGATTTCATCATACTTGACAAAGATAAAGCACAACAATTAGCTGACTATATTAATAAAAATAACAATGACAATACAAGAACTCAGGGATAATAATTTGATATTATTTGAATGTCTAAGCGGTAGCTATGCATATGGTACAAATAAACCATCAAGCGATATGGACTATCGTGGTGTTTTTATATTGCCTAAAGATAACATATACGGTTTTAATTATATTGACCAAGTCAACGATGAAACCAATGATATCACCTTTTATGAAATTGGTAAGTTTCTTGAATTACTTGAAACAAATAACCCCAATATCATCGAGATATTGAATATGCCTCCAGAGAACATTGTGTATAAACATGAATTGTTTGACATTATTTTGAATAATAAATCTAAATTCATAACAAAAAAATGTAAAAACACATTTGGTGGTTATGCTTCAACACAAATAAAAAAAGCCAGGGGATTGAATAAGAAAATTGTTAATCCTGTTGATAAGGAGCGTAAGTCCATATTAGATTTTTGCTATATTATTGATGGTTACAAGTCAAGACCTCTTAAAGAATTTTTGGATAATAGCGGATACAACCAAGCTAAATGTGGATTGGTTAATGTTCCAAATGCCAGAGATGTTTATGCTTTGTTTTACGATGCTTATTCATCTAAGGAAGGTTCTGGTTTGGGTTATCGTGGGATTATGAATGAAGATGAAACCTCAAATGAGGTTAGACTTAGTTCAGTACCTCAAGGTGAAAAACCAGTGGCAACTATCATTTACAATAAAGATGGTTATTCTAAATACTGTAAAGACTATAAAGAATATTGGGATTGGGTAGAAAAACGTAATTCTGATAGATATGAAACAAATGCTTCACATGGCAAGAACTACGATTCAAAAAATATGATGCATTGTCTTAGACTTCTTAGAATGGCAAAGGAAATCGGATTAACTGGTCAAGTAAATGTTAAAAGGCATGATGTAGCTGATCTGATGTTAGTCAGAAATGGTGAAAAAGAATATGATGATCTTATTGTCGAAGCACAATCAATCATGGATTCTATGGAAAAAATATATGCCAATTCTAATTTACCTGAAGAGGTGGATCATAACTTTGTAAATAATATGTTAATCATAATCAGAACTTTGTTTTATGAGCGATAAAACATCTATAAAAAATGTTGATGCGTTTCAATACTTTTTCGAAAAATATACTCGTTTTACTCGTTCAAGTGGAAGTAATATAATTTCTAAAATAGTTAATTTAAATTTCTCAGAAATAGCAATGTTATATGAACTTAATAATAGCATGTTCAAAGATTATTTCGATCATACAGCATTGAAAATGTTTGCCAAGTATAGAGATAATATTAATTTTAATGTTCAAATACAGAAAACCACATTATCAGTTTTTGAAATGACAATTTCAATTGATAACTTTGATAAAAATGATGTTGATGACATTGAAGAATTATACTCTGAATTTGGAGCCGAAAACTACCCAGCTTACCAATATAAAAATATTGTTGTAAAAGATGAAAATATCGATGGTATGTTTATTGTAAATTCAGGTTTAGTTGAAGACTATAATAGTAATGATGGAACACTGGAATTGATATTTTATTAAATAAAATTATTATATGTTAACATTTAGAAAACCAAAGGATGTTGATGAAGCTTTTGTGCTTCTCGAAAATAGTGGTTTAAAGGTATTATGGGATATTTGTAATCCCAATAATATTGAATTGAGTAAACAATATTTTGAAATGTATAAGCCAATAGTGTTCATATATAAAAAAAACAAATTGGTTGGTGCTGCTCATGGTAAATTTGGTAATCCAGAGGTTATTGGGTTGGATGATGTACCTGAAACGAAAAAATATTCAAAAAGTGAATTAACCGAAATTGATTTAGCTATAAGACAAATTGAAATATTTTAATGGAAAAATTTGAAAAAACAGAAAAATTTACTATTTTTACATCTGAATTTCTTCTTGAAAGAGGATATTGTTGTGGTAATGGGTGCAAACATTGCCCATATGACTATAAAAATGTGCCAGAACCCAGGAAAAGTAAATTATTAGAAAAAAGAAACGAAAATGAAAAAAGAGAAGTTAGAGCTTAGAATGTATGGTCTTGTACCGTATAATATTAGTCCGATTCAGCAAGGTATTCAGTTTGGCCATGCTGTCGTTGAATATGGTTTAAAACACAATAATGAAGCCTATAAAGACTGGGCTAAGAACTGGAAAACATTCATCATACTAAACGGTGGAACCACAAATACTAAGGCTGATTTGGAAACTGGTTTACCTGTGGGATCGTTAAACAATCATTACTTGAACCTGCACAAGCTTGGAGTTAAGACTGCCGTGTTTCATGAACCAGATCTTGGAGATCAGCTTACAGCGGTTGTTTTTTTACTTGATGAGCGTATATTTAATAGAGTGAAATATCCTGATTTCATTGAGTGGGCTAAAAATCCAGATACAAAAATCGCAAGAACCCAAGAAAACTGGATAAAAATGATTGGAGGCAAAAACAATGTAAAAATAAGAGATTATATTTCAAAATTCAGATTAGCATGAAAAACGTATTAGCTTATAAGAAGGTCAACCAAGTTATCCTTAGCTGCGAAAATAAAGAGCAACTAAAATCAGCAAGTAACATGGTCGTCAGTTTCTCTAAGCTATACGGTGATAGTGAATTAACAAAAGTTCTTTCAATATTATTAGAAAGAAAACTATATTTTATCGAAATGAAAACAAAACCTGTGGTATATTTTTTGGTGGGCCCTCCAGGTATTGGTAAGTCAACATACGTAAAAAACGTGTTGTTACCAAATGGGGATTACCATGTCGCTTCCACAGATGATATATTAACAAAGAAAGGAAAAGAAATAGGTCTTAATTATAATCAAGCATTTGATCATTTTGACTTTAAGGATTTTAAGGATATTGAAAAGATTTTCAGATTCGGAATTATGCGAGCCATAAACGAAAGACTTGATATTGTCATTGATAGAACAAACATGACATTAAAAGGTAGAAACAAATTACTTCGTCTTTTTCCTGATGATTATATCAAGATTGCCGTTGTTTTTGATTTTTCAAACGCTGAAAAATTAAAGGCTCAGCTTGCAAAACGTGAAAAAGAAGAAGGTAAAGTGATATCCGATTCTGTCATGTACAAAATGATAAAATCATACGTTGAACCAACAAATAAAGAATTTGATCAAATTATAAAATTATAAATATGTCTTATAAACTTGATAAAGTTAATACAAATGTAAAATATAAACATTTTAAAAAAATTATTTCGATGAATAATAATACTGGTGAATCAATCGATTTCAAAAAAGTAAAGGAAGCTGCGTCATATTATGGTGTAAGCGCCTCTTCAATTTATCAAATATTAAGTAAACAAAGAGAATATATTTATTCATCCAAAGGAAAAATTAATTTTATATATGAGTAATAAATATCGCCTTTTTTTAGATGATTACAGAATTCCCTTGGATTGCATATCATATATGTACCAAAGGATTGGTAAAATGAATCCAATATATCTTGAAAAGGATTGGGTTATTGTTAAAGATCATGATGCTTTTGTTAAGCATATAACAAAATATGGTTTACCTGAAATTGTGTCTTTTGATCATGACCTTGCTGATGAACATTATGCAACAGAAGCAAATTGGGATAATTATACTGAATGGGTAGAATCTCAGGAATTTAAAGAAAAAACTGGATATGATTGTGCGAAATGGTTGATTGATTATTGTATGGAACATAATCAAAAGTTACCCTTTTTTATAGTGCATTCTATGAATCCATCTGGTACTGAAAACATATTGAGTTTATTAACAAATTTTAAGAACTTTCAAGAAAGTGAAAACCAAACTACTCAGAAAGATTAGAAATAGGTTTCATGTATCCTATTACCATGATCAATGGCATATCTATGATTATAAACTCAAAGATATGTCCAGAAGACCTTATACAGGTTCAGCGGTAGTATTCATGGCTGTCAGATTAAAAATCTATAGTGTTTCCGAAATGACAAAAACAAAAATTTGGTCACGAACATATAAATTATATGAAAAATATTACAAAGATCTTTTTTGATCTTGAATTTACTGGATTACATAAGAACACCACCCCAGTATCAATTGGTATTGTAACTGATACTAATAAAAAATTCTATGCAGAATTTAATGATTATGATAAATCACAATGTGATGAATGGATCAATAAAAATGTTATAGACAATTTACTATATAATGATTATTTTCATTATCTTCACAATGATGAGGAAAATGATACATTATACATAAAAAATGATTTTCAAACTATTAAACAAGCGTTAAAAGATTGGTTAAATCAATTTAAGCAAATTGAGTTTTGGGGTGATTGTGTTTTTTGGGATTGGTTTCTCATGGTTGATCTTATTATGGAAGGAAATACCATGAGAAAACCGCCAAAAAACTTTACAACAGCGCAACCTTTTGATATATTTACATTATTAAAAACTAAGGGGATTAATCCCAAGGAAAAAAGGCATGTTTTGTTGGATATGGAGAAACCATTGAATCAACATAATTCACTTTATGATGCTGAGATAACTAAAAAGATTTATGAAAAATATGGGTAATACACAAAGTGAGTTTGTTTTAGCTGGTAGAAAAACTGAAGAAAAATTTGTTAATGATTTCGAACAATACGGTGATTATAAAATATCAACGCCAACTCAAGATAGACATGAACACTGGGATATTGAAGTAACCCCTTACGATGATTTTCCAAATGAATTAATTATCAAAGATAAAATTAAATATTATTTTGATATTAAATCCATAAAGTCATTTAATTTCTACGATAAAGGAACACATGAATATATTGATGGTAAAACAGATAAATATCAATATATTGAATGGACAAACCCAGTAGGTAAACCAGGTTATATACATAGTTCTGTAGATTATATAATATTTGAAACTGAAGAAAATTGGCTTTTCATCAAAACAGAAGTTTTAAGGGATTACGCAAGACCTTTCTTTACTGGAGATATATGTATATTCGGAAATGTGTTACATGGCGTAAATAAAAGATCTGATGATAACCGCAAATTTAAATATTTCAGAAATCCAGACGGTTCTAAATTCACTAACAAAGAAGAGATAATGATTTTTAGAACAAGCGAACTTGAGCAAATAACAACATATAAATTGAAAAAAAAATAAACAATGAAATTTAATAGTAACGAAAGAAATATCTGGTTTACATCAGATACACATTAATTTTTCATAAAAATCAGTATATTTATATGTGTATAAAACTATATAAATATGGAAAAATCATTAAATAGAATATGTAAAACTTGTGATAAAGTTTTAAAATATAAATCAATTGAAAGTTTTAAATGTTCTGAGAAAGAAGGAACAGAATGTAGGAGCTGCTCAACAAAAAAATATGTTAAAAGAATTGGTGATGCGAATTATTTGTTAACTGATAATTTAGATACTTATTATTGGGTTGGTTTTATATTAGCTGATGGTCACATCGAAGATGGACGGTTATCCATTACCTTATCAGGTAAAGATAAAGAACATTTAAATAAATTATCTGAACATTTATATGTTAAAACACAAGATAAAATTAATAATAAAAAATATTCGGCTTGCATACTTTCCTTAATGCATAAAGATATTATAAATATTTTTGTTGATCGTTTTGATATTAAATCAAATAAAACTATAAATCCACCAAATATAAATGTTTTCAAAAACTTGGATTTTGATAAATTATTTAGTATATTTATTGGGTTTACTGATGGTGATGGAAATATTCGTAAATTACATAATAGATGCGATTTTCATATAAGAATTAAAACGCATAAAAATTGGTTGCCTGTTTTAGATTATTTTAATAATGTTTTGGATTTAGGTGGACATACAAGAATTAATAAATTGGGATATGCTACTTTAGAAATTAGTAATAGTGTATTTTGTAAAAAAATTAAAGAAAAGGCTATTGGTTATAATTTACCTTTCTTGGAAAGAAAATGGTCTGAAATTGATTTATCCTTTGTTGGTAGAAATGAAAAAGCTGATCAGAATAAAATTGCTATTTTTAGAATGTTAAATGAGGGTTTATCACATAAAGAAATTTATAAAAAATTGAATATAAGTAAATCATCCTATTATCAATTAATTAAAAGAAATAATATATGTTAAAATTTAAAACAAATACGTCCGAGGCTTCTGCAAGAAATTTGTGGTTTACCTCGGACACGTGAACACATTATTCTCATAAAAACTTAATTAAAAGCTTAACGACTTGGGAACGTGGTGCCATTCGTGATTTTCAATCATTGGATGAACATAATCAAACACTTGTTAAGAATATTAATAATACGGTAAAATATGATGATGTTTTATTCATTCTTGGTGATATTGCGTTCGGTGGTTTTGAAAACGTAAGAAAATTTATGGATCAAATACATTGTCAAGAAAGATATTTGATATTGGGTAATCATGACTCACATATAAAGAATAATCGTGATAATTTACAAAATTGCTTCACAAAAGTTTCTAAACAAGAAGATGTTATTATAGATGATGACTTATTCGTTTTATTCCATTATCCTATTCTTGAATGGGAAGCGTGTCATAAAGGGAGTTATCATCTATATGGTCATCAACATAATTTGCCACAAAACCGTTTTAGCAACGGAAATGGTAGGACGATGGATTGCGGTCTTGACGGACATCCAGAATTTCGTCCATACCATTACAATGAAATTATTGAACTACTCAAAAAAAGAGAGATAAAGGTTCATCATTAATTTGCTTTTATCAAACCATTTGATTACTATTGTATTGTAAATAAATATAAATGCGTAAAAAGTTAAGATACGATCTCACACCACCATATGCTATCGAGCAGCTTGCTGAAGTTATGACATATGGGTCTGAAAAACATGGTGACAGAACTTGGGAAAACGGTAGAAAGTGGTCAGATGTATTGGCCTGTGCAGAGAGGCATATCAATGCTATAAAACGTGGTGAGGATTTTGATAAAGAAACAGGTCTTTTGCATTCATCTATGGCAATGACACAACTTGCCTTCCTCACCGAATATTACAAAATATACCCACAAGGTGATGACCGAAGACATAGATTCCTTAAACCACCAAAAATTGGTCTCGATATTGACGATACAATAAATAATTTTATTGAGTATTATTGTGATTGGTTTCATTTAGATAAACCTCATTTCTGGAGTTTTGATAGAAAAATGGCGGAAAATTTAAAAAAATTAGATAATAATAAAGAATTTTGGTTAAATATACCTCCTAAAATAGATCCAAAGTCTTTAGGTTTTTCACCAGATTGCTATATAACAGCCAGATCTATAAGACAAGATTGGACTGAAGAATGGTTAAGTAAATATGGATTTCCATCAGTCCCTGTTTTTAGTGTTGGCTATGGAAAATCTAAAGTTGATATTGCAAAAAATGAAAATATTGATTTTTTTATTGATGATAGATTTGAAAATTTTGTTGAACTAAATGAAAATGGTATTTGTTGTTTTTTATTCGATGCCTTACATAATAAAAAGTATGATGTTGGTTATCGTAGAATTATGGATTTTAATGATTTCGTTAATAGATTTATAAAATAGGATTAGATTTACAAAATGTTTTAACTATTAGATAAAGTGAATAATCAAAAATTGAAATGTATAAAAAAAGAAGTATTTCTTATTAAAGATGGTGAAAAAATAAAGAGATTTGATTCATTGTTAGAATGTGCTAAACAATTTAAAATCTCACCAAGTCATCTATCTAAAATGATTAAACAAAATAAATTAATAAATGGTTTATTATTTGTTTTAGGTGAATCTTCTTTTAAAGAAACTCCATATAAAGGAAAATCAAATTTTATAAATAAATAAATTAATAATATGACACGTCAATAAGTTTATGAGGCAATCGATGGTGAGCGGAACTATCAAGAAGCGATGAGTAAAAACAAGTACCGCCCAGACATTATAAAAGATTTTCATCTTGGAGATGCATTATCAGCAATCCAACATAATCTTAACAAAGCACATGAAACATGGTACAAAGGTTCTGACCCACATACTAACACCATGGAGCTTTTCAGAAAAATATCGGCACTATGTGTTGCTCAAATGGAAAAATATGGCGTTGATAAACGTATTGAATAATAAAATAAATAAAAATTAAAATTTATGCAAGAACAAATTAATGTGGTTGACACAGAAAAAAAATTAAATCAAACCGAAATTGTTGTTATATTGGATCGTTCAGGTTCAATGTCAAGTATTGCTAAAGCAACTGTTGAGAACTTTAATAAGTTTTTAAACGAACAAAAAAATGCTGAAGGTGAAGCATTTGTAACTTTGGTGCAATTTGATGACAGATATGAATTGAATTATAAATCCACACCAATTAAAGACGTTAACGACTTAGTATATGGTGAAACCTATCAACCAAGGGGTTCAACAGCATTACACGATGCTATTGGTAAAACAATCAATGAATTGGAAAAAACTGACCGTGATATCATTATGGTAATTATCACTGATGGTGAAGAAAACGCCAGTAGAGAATATAAAGGTAATGCTATCAAAAACATAATCGAACAAAAAGAAAAGGATAACTGGAAATTTGTTTACCTGGGTGCAAATCAAGACGCTATTTCTGTTGGTGGCGCAATGGGTATGTCTGATAAAAGTACTCTTAGTTGGGCTACAAATGATAATTCGATAGGTGCAACATATGCGGCATTCAGTTCTAATATAAGGTCATATAGAAGCGCTAAAACAGCTTCTTTAAAGAGCATGAGTGTTGGTGATGAAATAAATTTAAATGCTGTAATGGACAACCTTAAAGATGAATTAAATTTTACTGATAAACAAAGAAAAGAATCTAAATAATATGATAGAAATTAAATCGAAAGCTCAGCTTGATGAAGCTATAGCAAGCAATGACAAAGTTGTTGTTGACTTTTATGCACCATGGTGCGGTCCTTGCAAAATGTTAACCCCATTGTTGGAAACAATGTCCAAGGAAAATAATGATGTTGCCTTCTTCAAGGTAAACGTTGATGAAAATGCTGAATTATCAGCAGAATATGGTATACAATCCATACCCCATGTATTCCTTATGAAAGGTGGTAAAACAATGGAACAATTCAAAGGAATTCAACCAAAGCCTAAGATTAATGAGATGATTAACAATTTGAGATAATTTATCATTAATTAAATTTATAAAACCACCTAAAAAAAATTAGGTGGTTTTTTGTTTTTTAAAATTATTATTGTATTTATTATTTAGGGTACAAATATTTGTACCCTAAATAATAAACTTATGTCATACACAGCAATTGTAACAAGATTAAAAGATGTAAGGCCACATTCAAATGCGGATAAAGTGCAGTTGGCAACTTGCCATGGTAACCAAGTGGTTATTGGATTGGATTCTAAGGAATCTGAATGGGGTGTGTATTTTCCGTGTGACGGACAATTATCTGACGAATTCTGTAAAGCCAATAATCTTTATAGGGATAATACTAAGAACAAAAATACTGAAGCTAAGCCAGGTATGTTTGATGATAACCGTAGGGTTAGGGCTCAAAAGTTTCGTGGTGAAATTTCAGATGGGTTTTGGGTTCCATTACACTATTTTGCATTCATTGAAATAACTGGTCTTGATGTGGAAGGTTACGAATTCGACACTTGGAAAGGTGTACCTATCTGTAATAAATATGTTAATCCAGCAACTGTTAAAGCGGCTAAGGAGAATCAACCAAAGAAAGTTCGCAAAGCAAAAACATCTGAAATGTTCTTTGAACATATCGATACCAAACATATGATTGTTAACATTGATAAAATCGAACCAAACGATTTAATTATCATCACATCTAAGCAACATGGAACATCTGGAAGGGTTGGTCACGTGTTGATTGACAGAAAGTTAACAACAATCGAAAAGATTGCAAAGTTTTTTGGTGCCAAAATCAAAGAAAAGGATTGGTCATTTCTAAATGGAACAAGAAGGGTTGTTATTGAGGAAAGCTCAGGAACACAATTCCATGATCCAACAATTCGTGATAAAGCATTCAACCTATTTAAAGACAACCTGAGAAAAGGTGAAACGGTATATTTTGAAATTGTTGGATATGAGTCACTTGGCAGACCAATTATGGGTATGGTGGATACAACAAAAATTGGTGACAAAAACTTCACCAAGTTGTATTCAAATGCTGGTGATAATAAACACATGATTTTCAAGTATGGTTGTGCTGACGGTCAATCAGACGTATTTGTTTACCGTATGACAATGACAAATGAAGATGGTAAAATGGTTGACTACTCATGGGATGACGTTAAAAGACGTTGTTCTGAAATCGGTGTTAAACACTCACCAGAACTTGACCGTTTTACGGTAAATGAATTTAAATTAAGACATAACATCACTGATGACCGTGATTTTAATGACAAATTCATTGAATATGTTAACCAAGTTTCAGATGGTGTCGACCCAACTGACTCAACACACTGGTCAGAAGGTTCATGTATCAGACTTGAATCAGGCCTTGCTGTTAGGATCTTCAAACATAAGAACTTCAACTTCAAAGTGTTAGAAGGAATTATTAAGGATTCTGGGTTTATTGACGAAGAGGAAGCACAATCTGAAGTCATAAATTAACAAAAAAAATATGTAATAATTGGAGTTCCTTTACTAATTATATATAGTAGGGGAATTCCTATTTTTATATATAATAAGACATATTTTATATTTGTTAATATGAGTAAAAGTAAGCAAGAAGATTTAGATATTGAAGAGCCTTCCAGGGAAATTGTGTTATTTGGTGACATTGATAAGGAAATTGTTGCTGAAGCTGCTAATCTCATATTAATAATTAATGAATATGATACAAAAATGGAGAAGGCTGATTCTAAATATGAGAGAATGCCGATAAATTTCCATTTATGTAGTGAGGGTGGTGATGTAGCTGCTGGTGGTGCAATTATTGGGGTAATAGAGTCATCTAAAACCCCTGTTCATATTTGGTGTTATGGTTCTATTATGTCAATAGCTTTGAATATTGCTGTATCAGGACATTATGTAAAAGCGCATAGGATGTGTAGATTTATGTATCATGAAACAAGTCTTATCGGAGAGATAAACTCTACCTTGACTACTATGAGTAGTGACCTGAAGGAAAACATGGCATTGGATCAATTATATGATGACCATTTGATTGAGAGAACCAAGTTGAGCAGAAGAAAGATGACTTTAGCAAAGAAGATGAAGACAGATTGGTACTTTGGAGCTGATGAGGCATTGAGGTATGGAATAATTAACGAAATTTTCTAAAAAAATTTGGTTGTTAATTATTTAATGCTTATTTTTGTAAAAAATTATAAGCGATGACAGATGTATTAAATCTGGTTAACCCTACAAATAGTATAAAATATGAAATTAGCCGTTTCCCAGACGGTCAGCAGTCATTAAGACTGATAGAAGAAAATATACATACATTCTACGGTATTACAAATCAAACAATACCTATCAAAATTAAATCCAGATTGAATAATTTTCAGGATCTGGAACTTATTATTTGTGCCACACAAGCTCTTCGTGGTATAGGTGTAAAATCAATTGAATTATACATTCCATATTGTATGGGTGCCAGAAGTGACAGAAAGTTCATGGAAGGTGGTATTAATTACGTTAAACACGTTATTGCTCCTATTATCAATTCTCAAAATTACGAGTCCGTTACTGTGGTTGATCCTCATTCAGATGTGCTTGAGGCATGTATAAATAACTTCAAAAAAATTGATAACACTGAGTTGGCACGTTTTGCTTTATCTGATTATCTCAGAACGCAAATCCAGGATGGAAAATTTACCGATGGGGATAAAATAGCTCTAAATTATGACAATGTTCGTTTTATATCTCCTGATGCTGGTGCTTTGAAAAAAGTATTTCATGTGGCAGAAGCTTTGAAATACAAAAATGAGGTAATCATTGCTTCAAAACATCGTAATCTTGATACTGGTAAGATTGATTACACAAATGTTCACATGTCAGTAACAGATGCTGACAAAGATTTCTTTATTTTTGATGATATTTGTGATGGTGGTAGAACGTTTATTGAAATTGCAAAAACAATCCAAGAACGTAGAAATTTATCAAGTTCGGTACAACCAAAAGATTACGGCAATATTTACTTGGTGGTAACACATGGTATATTTAGTGCTGGTTTATCTGAACTAAGTAAATACTTTACAAAAATCTATTGCACGAATAGTGTTAAAGATAAAGCTGATATCAATTTTTCAGATATTACCATTAAAGAAGATTTCATTCAACAATTAAATGTTTTTTAAAAATGGGTTGCGATATTCATATGTACGTTGAGTACACTAATAGAGAAAAATATAATAAATACAATCAGGATATAAAATACTCATCACCTGAAGAAATCAAAAATATTCAGAAACCATATTGGTATTCTTTCGGTGGTAAATTCAACCCTGGTAGAAATTATGCTATGTTTGGTATTTTATGTGATGGTGTTAGATGTTCTTTTGCAGAATCATTTTCAGCTAAGGGTTTACCACCTTTGGATGAACTTGGTTTTTATTCAAAGATTGATGCGTATATGTATATTACCGAAGATGGTAAAGGTGAAAATGAATGTACTCTTGAACAGGCCGAAAGATGGGGTAATGAAATTATTAAAGATAATTTTGGTAAAACAAGATATACATCACAACCAGATTGGCATTCATTTTCTTGGCTTACAACTCAGGAATTTGCGAAGGCAATCAAAATCCATGATAAATTGGATACTTTTAATATTGCTATTGAATATCGTGCTATTCTTGCCGCAATGAAGATGCTTGAGAAGGGCAATAATATTGCCAGAATAGTTTTTTGGTTTGATAATTAATTTATGAATAAATTGGAAACAAAATCTTTGGTTGTTAAACAATCAACCATACCTAATGCTGGTAATGGTTTATTTGCCAAAAGATTTTTTAAGAAAGATAGTATAATTGGATACTTCAAAGGTAATATAATATCGAATGAGGAAGTTAATTCTATAAACGATTCTGGACATATTAAAAGATATTATTTAGTTGAACTTGATGATTATAAAACATTGGATACATATGATTATCAATCACCTGTAATTTATGCAAATGATGCTGAAGGGTTGACCAAAATTGATGGATTTGCAAATAATTCTTCTATTGGTATAACAAAAAATAGAAGTAGAGCATATATTTACGCAACAAAAGATATACCTGTTGGTTCAGAAATATTCTTAGAATATGGAGAAGATTATTGGTTAAATTTATAAAAACATAAAATATGAAAACACTTTTATTTATTCCCTTGTTGTTTATAACAATATTATGTTATTCACAATCAAAACTTGCCGTTCCAAATGCATTTACACCAAATAATGATAATGTGAATGATAGATTCAAAATCGTGAATTTAACATCAGAGAAAATATTAGATTTCTGCGTGTTTAACCGTTCTGGTAGATTGATATATCGATCAACAGATAATTCTGGTTGGGATGGCTCCTATAATGGTATTCTTCAAGATATGGGTTCATATTACTATCAAATCCGATATACATCTAATGATAGTTTATATATGTTAAAAGGTAATGTAATTCTAATACGATAAATAAAAATATAACGATAATATATCAAAGTCCTTTATGATGGAAGAAAATATAAAATTTGGTGGCGGTTCATGGACATGCAAAAATGTGGTATGACTATATATAGTTCGAGCATAATTCACGATTGTAAACCTTTATTTAAAAATGAAAATATGGAAACATTTAATTATGAGTATGATCCTAATATGGAAAGATACATTTCAAGATTAGTTAAGGAATGGAAGGAACATAAAAAAATTATTTTATGCGTTGACTTTGACGATCAAGGGTAGAATTTTGTCCTTTTCCCATATATTTATTGTTATGAAAGCAATATATGGAATAGTAAACAAAATCAACGGTCATAAATATGTGGGATCGGCTGTAAACTTTTATAAACGTAAAACAATACATTTACGACAATTAAAAAAAGAAATACACCATTCCGACTATCTGCAAAGAGCCTGGACTAAATATGGTGAGGATAATTTTGAATTTATCATACTTGAAAAGGTCGATAAAAAAGAGGATTTATTGATTCGTGAACAATGGTGGATCGATAACTCAAACAGCGAATATAATGTTTGTAAAGTTGCTGGCAGTTCGTTAGGCGTTAAACGTAGTGATGAAACAAAGGAAAAATGTCGATTGGCACATCTTGGTGAAAAACACCCAGAATGGCGAAGAAAATTAAAATCCGAAGCACAAGGTGGTGAGAAACATTGGCAGTATGGTAAAAAAATGCCAGATGAAGTTAAACAAAAAAAATCGGAAAGTATGAAAAAGTTTTTTAAAACAAACACACATCCAATGAAAGGTAAAAAAAGTACTTTAACTGAACAAAGCAAAGAATCAATGATTGATAAATTATCAATACCAATTCAACAATATACTAAAGAAGGTGAATATATACGAGATTGGAAAAGTGCAAAAGAGGCTGGAACTGAATTAAATATATTTCCCACAAACATTACAACTTGTTTGAAGGGTAAAGTTAAAACCGCTGGAAAATTTATTTGGAAATATAAAAATTAATACTATGGAAAATTTTAACTATGAATATCATCCGAATATGGAAAGGTATATTGTAAGGCTTGTTAAGGAATGGAAGGAACATAAAAAAATCTTGTTGGCGATTGACTTTGACGATACACTTTCACCCTGGAAATTTGATGACTTTAACTATGAAGAAGTATTCAAATTGGTTAGGGAAGCTAAGGAACTTGGTGCTTATATTGTAATTTTTACTGCATGTAAGCCAGATAGATATGATTACATTAAAGATTATTGTTTAACTAAAGGTGGGTTTGAGATTGATGGTGTTAATGAAAACGTTATTGAATTACCATATGGTAATAATAGAAAAATATATTATAACCATTTGTTGGATGATCGTACAGCATTGTTACCTGCAATGGCAATATTATCCATTGCCATGATGCGTGTCAAGACTGATGGTAAAAATGGCGGTGATGATTTTGATGTTTAAAAAAAAATCAATAAAAAGTTTGTAATTTTAAAATAGATTTGTATCTTTACATTCTAAAACAAAAAATAAATATGTTTAAACCTTGTAGTTTATATTATGTAGATGGCTATAAAACAGCGCACAAAGCAATGTTAGCCCCAGGTACAACAAGATTGTACGGCACATGGATTCCACGTAGCGTTAAATATGCTCCAGGTGGTATCAAAAAAATTGTATCATTTGGTCAACAATTACTTGTTCGTTGGCTACATGACGAGTTCACAGAACATTTCTTTAGCCAACCAAAAGATATCGCTATTAAATTTGGTAAAGACATGTCAATGTATCTTGGAATGGATTATGATGCTTCACACTTCGAAGCTCTTCATGATGTTGGTTATTTACCAATTCGAATCAAATCATTACCAGAAGGTATTGAAACATTACCTAATATACCACACATGACATTCATCAATACAATTGATGGTTTTGCATGGTTAACTTTATATTTGGAAACAATCATTTCATCATTGGCTTGGAAACCATCAACATCAGCAACTATTGCCTTACAATATCGCAGGAATTTAGTTAATTGGGTTATGAAAACAGATCCAGCTAACGCATGGTTAATTCCTTTCCTTGCTCATGATTTCTCTGCTCGTGGTTTATCTCCTTGGGATATGTTATCAAGTGGTTTAGGACATGCTACTTCATTTAGAGGTTCTGATACAATTATTTGCATCCCAGGCGCTCGTTATTTTTATGATGAACCTGAAAATGAAGTTTTTATCAATTCAGTAAACGCAAGCGAACATTCAGTTAGTTGTACTAAGATTTTTACAGTTGGTGAACAACAAATGATTGCCGATTGGTTGCAGATATTCCCTAAAGGTATTCTTTCCATTGTGTCAGATACATTTGATTTGTGGGAGTTGATTACCGAATACTTACCAGCAAACAAAGAAGCTATTATGGCTCGTGATGGTAAGTTGGTTATTCGTCCTGACTCAGGTGATCCAGTAGATATTATCTGTGGTTCATTTTTACAAAGTGACCGAGATTTATCGGAAAACAAAAATGAAATTTGGACAAGTGAAGAAAAAGGTGTAATCGAATTACTTTGGGAAATCTTCGGTGGTACAGTTAACGAACAAGGTTACAAAGTTCTTGACCCACACATTGGTGCCATTTACGGTGATTCAATCACATTGGATCGTCAGATTAAAATCTATGAAAGGTTAGCCGCTAAAGGTTTTGCTTCTACTAATATTGTACTTGGTGTTGGTTCATTCACATACCAATATAATACTCGTGATACTTTAGGTTTTGCCGCTAAAGGCGCTTGGTTTGAAGTATTGCAAGATGCAACTTCACATCCTGACGAAAGCGTATTCCAAATTCGTCAATCATATGACATCTACAAAGAACCAGTAACTGATAGGGATGCTTCTGGTAAGAGCACCAAAAAATCACTTAAAGGTAGGGTTTGTGTTACTAAAGATTATGATGGTGAATATATTGTAAATACACAATGTACTCCAGAAATGGAAGCCGCTGGAATTCTACAAACCATTTACGAAGATGGTAAATTCTATAACCAAACGACTTTAACCGAGATTCGTAAAAAACTTGAAGAAATATGTTAACCAACCAGATAATTATTAATATATTATTGATAATTTTTATACATTGGTTTGCTGACTTTTTTTGTCAGACTTCATGGCAAGCTGAAAATAAGAGCAAAAGGTTTGATGCATTAACATTTCATGTGTTAACCTATGCTCTTATTACAGCAGGTTTCTGGTGGTATGTATTTAAATTATCATTTGCACCAACGGTTTTATTTGTATTTACAATTACCTTTTTTGCACATGGTTTAACGGATTTCGTTACCAGTAGAATAACCAGTCCATTATTCGCATCAAAAAATTATCATTGGGCATTCGTAGTCATTGGTATAGATCAATGTCTACATTATTTACAGTTATTTTTAACAGCACAATATTTACATATATAATTGATACAATTATTAAATTCATAAAAAAAAATCTATGTCAAACACAATTACATCTCTTTTGATTATTTCGCCAATTGTATTATCGGTTCTTATTATTCTTATTATTATGATAAGAAAATTACAAAAAAATGATGATATAGAAAAAAACCATCATCATGAACCAGAATCAATAAACTCACAAACGGATTCATTTAAAATGTATGAACCAGTGCCACCGACACAACCTAAATTAAATGATCATATCCAAGAATTAAATAAAAAGGGGATTTATTTTGAAAATGAAAAACCGATGATTGATGAAGATGACGATGTTGATGTTGTAACACCTTTAGTTATGGCCGCAGATATTATCATGAGTAGTCAATCTGATGATTTTGTTCAAGATAATACAGATCCTATTGTACAGGACAATACAGATACTTTCGTTCAGGATAATACTGTACCAATGTCTGATACAACATTTACACCTTCTGACCCAGGTTCTACACAACAATCTTGGATTGATTCATCACCATCTTATGATAACTCTCCTTCTTACGATAGCAGTCCTTCTTATGACAATAGTTCATCATATGATAGTAGTTCCTCTTCTTCCTCATATGACAGCAGTTCATCTTCTTCATATGACAGTAGTTCATCATCATCATCATTTGATTCTGGCGGTAGCTGGTAATAACATAAATAATTTAAATGAATACCCTCAGAAAAAAAAACTGGGGGTATTTTTGTTTTTCTGAAATTAATTTTATATCTTTGTTTAAAATTAATGATTATGAAATGGGGTAAAGACGGACAATACGATTCGCTTGAAGAATATTTTGAGAGTGATGAAGGTAAAGAGTCCTTAAAAGAATTTGGTTTAAATGAAGAACGTAAAAAAGGCAATCGTGAAAGAGTTAAAAAGTTCTTTAATGGTAATCAAGAATTATTTGACCAATTAATGATTAATATTGAAAAACGTCACGATGACCGTTGGGATAATGTTTGCTATAAACAAGGTTGTGAACCATATCCGTGGGAAATTTTATACGCTGTATTTAACCTGGCTGAGGCTGAGGGTACAGAGTTAACAAAACCACTGGATAGTTTAACAAATAATTGGCCATCAGACATCTATGAATATATGGGTTGGCAATTTGCAATTACTCACGGTCAAGGAAGTGTAATGTCAGTTTATCACAATAAAATATTAAAATTCAGAATATGAGAAGTTATCCAGATTTAAACAATAAATACGATCAGAAAGATCTCGAACTATTGAAAGCCAAAGAATGGCAACTTGAATTACTAAAGAAAAATCCAGACTATCCTTATTGGGGTAACCATGAGGATTATATGATAGGTGAGAATAAGGGTTGGGGTTCACCACAGGAATTGGAAACATTTGCTGAACATTGGAACCTCGATGATTACAATGAAATTGTAAACTTCTATTTTGAGATTTACCGTGAAAATCACGAATGTCCTCATTGTGATGGTGAGGCATTAAATCCAGCCACAAAACGAATATCCGATGATTGGTATGACTTTGGAAATACTGGTCGAAAGTGGTCAGATAAAATTACTCAAGATGAAGTTTATGAACTTTTGAAACGCAAAAGATTAGGTGATTTTACTGATTATAATGGTTATTATGATGAGGATTTACAAAAGTGGTTAGGTTGGGTTGATGGTGAGAAAGTTGAAATTGCTCCCCCAACTCCAGAACAAATACCTTCGGTTGAAACGATTAATCAAGCCCAGCATGGCCGTGGATTTGGTCACGATGCTATTAATAAATGGATATGTGTTGAAACAAGGGCAAAACGTCTTGGTGTATATGGTCATTGTGAACATTGCGATGGTGGTCACATCTATGATGAACCAGAGGCAAGGGTAGCTTTGCAACTTTGGGTTCTTCACCCAAGGAAGGGAGCATCACGTGGTGTCTACATTAAAAATATAGAAGAACATGAGGTTCCACAGGTTTTAGCTTACCTAAAAGAAGCTGCTGAACGAAATGCTGATAGATTTTCAAAATTATAAATAAAATATGAAAAAGTTTTTACTATTATTATTGATTCCGACTTTGGGTTATGGTCAAATTAATTATAGCCTTGATAATAACATTACTGGAACATATGCAACCACAAAGGTTGGTGATCAACCAGCATTAATGATTAATGGATCAAATCATTTTGATTGTGGTAATTTTGTTTTGGATATCAATCCGTACTATTCATTGAAATATACTGGAACCAAACAAATTGACAATGAGTTTTTAACCAGAGAAGATATTGGTTACAAAGAAAAAGATATAACCGTATTCGCCTATCATGAATATAACTCATCATTGATTCGTTCAATATCATCAGATAATTGGATTGGTTTGGGTGTGGGTAAAAAGTATGTTTTCAGTGATAAATTATTCCTTGCTTTATCTTATTGTTCTGTTTATGAATATAGAAGATATTCTGAATTGAGTTTACAAACAATATTAAGAAATTCATTCAGAGCAAAATTAAAATTGACATACCCAGCTGTTGCTTTTTCATTCGAATATTACTACCAACCAAGTGTAAATGATATGAATGATTATAATATGTTTGGTTCATCATCAATTTCATTATTTCCAGGAAAAACCATTTCCTTTGTTGCACAAAATACTTATAATTTCATAAGCACAGATAAAGTCAAAACAATCCAATCCACATCATTTGGATTCAAAATAAAGGTTAAAAGCAAAAACGAAAAGTCATGATGATGCGTTATTATAACTTCCACAGAGATACTGCCAGCAAGCTCCATGAAGAAGTTAATCAAAAATATGATAAAACCTTACCATATGTACATCATTTGGATATGGTTGTCTATGTATGTAGGCAATTCAAACATCTCATACCACAAAATGAATATTTTGATGTTGAAACTGGTTGTTATTTCCATGATGCAATAGAAGATGCAAGGGTAACATATAATGATATTATGGATATAACCAATAGTGAAAAGGTTGCTGAGTATGTTTATGCTGTTACCAACGAAAAAGGTAAGAATAGGTTTGAAAGGGCAAATGCCAAATATTATGAAGGTATCAGAAATCTACCTTATGCTACTTATATAAAATTGTGTGATCGTATTGCAAATATGCAATATTCCAAAAATAATGGTTCATCTATGCATAAAAAATATGTGTTAGAATACCCACATTTCAAGGATTCTTTATATGATGAAACATATAAAGAAATGTTTGAATACATTGAAAATAATTTACTATGAAAATTTTTAAAATATCAATACTATCTGTCATATTACTAATAATTGTTATATACATTTGGTTATATCAAAAGAATGATACGATGTTGATGAAGCATTGGATCGAATTATTTGTAATTGAAGCATTTATACAGGAGATTCTGTTTTTATTGAGGAATCCTAAGAAGAATTAACCTTTATTTTTTAATGTTTTATCATATATTTATTATTAAACTAAAAATATATGATGAAAAGAATGATTTTATCGGTAATATTTGTTCTAACTACAATATTATCATTTGCTCAAGTTAGCACAAAGAATTGCGTTGAGATTAAACATAAGGGTTACACCACATTATTTGACACTGTATTGAAATATCCAGTGTTGGTTAAATGGATTGACACAAAGTCACGTTTATCTTGTGGTGATGATAAATTATCACGTAAGGATAATTTCCAACCAGATCCAAAATTATATAAAGAAACAAATCTTGGAAAGGATTATGTTGGTTCAGGTTATGATAGAGGTCATATGTGTCCAGCTGCGGATAACCAATGTGATGCTGATGAAATGGTGGAATGTTTCTATTTTTCCAACATGGCACCACAGCCACATGCAACAAATGCTGGTGACTGGAAAACTGTTGAGGAAGACACACGTGATTATACTTTAAAAAATGACTCTGTTTATGTATGGTGCGGTTCAGTGGGTAACGCTAAAAAAGTTAAATCTTTAACTGTACCTACACAATGCTGGAAAGTTATTTATATTGTTAAAACTAATACTTGGTATGCTTATATCATGAATAACACATTCGATCACCCAGTTGGAAAATCTAAATGGGTTGTTAAAGTATCTGATGTTGAAAAATTGACAGGTTTTAAATTTGTTAAGTATTAATTTGGAATAATCAAAAATGTTTATTAATTTTGTCCTACCTACTTAAAGGTGGGACATTTTTTTTTATGAAAAATAGAATATTTACACCCCCAATGAATATTGCAGATAGATACCATAATATTAAATCTGTATTTCTTGGTGGGAGCATAGAACAAGGGACAGCCGAAGACTGGCAAAAATATGTTAGTGGAAAATTACAAAGTTCTTTTAACGTATTTAACCCAAGAAGGAGTGATTGGGATTCCTCTTGGGAACAAAATATAACCAACGCACAATTCTTTCAACAAGTGGAATGGGAATTAAATGCTTTGGAACATTCTGATTATATAATCATGAATTTCATTCCTGAAACAATGTCACCCATATCTTTACTTGAACTTGGAAAATTTGCTCAACCTGGTAAAATGTTTGTTTGTTGTCCAGAAGGTTATTGGCGCAAAGGTAACGTTGACATCTTTTGTTCAAAGTACAATATAGAAATGTTTGATAACATCGACCAATTAATTAACACATTATTTAATTTAGACCATGATAGAAAATAGAAAAGCTAAATTTGATTACGAATTTCTGTTTACAGAAACAGCAGGTATCGTATTGCAAAGTTCTGAAATCAAACAATTAAAAGATGGCAAAGCATCTTTGGTCGATGGCTATTGCTATTTCGATGGTAATGAGTTATATGTTAAAAACTTTAATATCAATGAAGTAAAAACGGCTTATTCTCATGATCCAAAGAGAGATAAGAAGTTATTGTTGAATAAAAGTGAATTAAGGAAGTTTAAGCGTGAATTAGATGCCAATCTTACAATTATACCATTAAAGGTATTTAGGAACGATAATGGCCTATTTAAGATGGTTATTGCGATGTGTAAGGGTAAGAAGAATTATAATAAGAAAGAGGCGATTAAAGAGAGAGATATAAAACGTGATCTTGAAAGAAATTATTAATTTTTCAGAACATTGAAAAATTGATACATATTTATTTTCAAAATCACATTACTTAAATGAGAATTTTTCTTATCAATATAAAAGGAGCTGGTGTTGACCTTACAGCTGGCAAATTAACAAAGGATCAGGTTAAAAATTGGGATAAGATACAAGCTAACCCAGAATTAATAGATGACAATAATCCTATCTTTGAGTTATATGGGACACTTGTTGAAACTGCAACAATTGAGGTTATAGATGATGAAGGTGAGATTGTTGATGTTTATGGGTATAATGATTTATTATCCGAAGAGGTTGAAAATATGAACCTAAAATCAGGTTCTCATTATGTAAAAGAAACATATCTTAAAGGTTTATTCCATTCTTTCGAATTATTTTTGGACAACAGCGAAAGATTTGACATTGATTTGATTACCTTGAAGACGAAGGAATATAAGGGTGAGCAATATATTTGCGCTATGGATTACGATGGTGATCCACTCGAATCAATTGAATCCATAACAACTGGTCACGAAAAAAATATTCAAAAAATTATTTGTTAGTTCGAATTAATTGTTTTATCTTTGTCTTATAAACAGACAATTTATGATGCGATTAATAGAATTTAAAAAGATGCAAGATCTCTGGTTTGCTATACTACCAGAGTATATTGAGCAAGGTGGCGATTTTAACGACTGTCTTATGGTCGATGGTGCCCCAGAAATGCTTGATCGATTATCCAATAGTACTGATGAAATTACATTATTACTTTCCACTGAAGAAATTCCGTCTGATTGTGTATTGTCAAAATACGATGAGGAAATGGATTGGGGTTATTACCTATGCAAATTTCCTAACGATAAAAAAGGCAAACATGTCGCTCTTTGTCCTGTCAATTCATTTGTTTGGGTCGGTAAACACCCAAATAAAATTTATATACGTATAAAATCATAACTATGCAACGCATAAAAATATCTGCAAGACCAGATTATATTAATAAACTGGAAAGTCTGTCATTTGAATTTCATTCCCTTGACAACAAGTATTGGAATGAAGATGCTTATTATAAATTCACAATGGATGAAATAAACACCATTGAGAATGCTTCAAATGTTGTTTTTGATCTATGTTTACAGGCCGTTCAACACGTTATTGATAATAATTTATTTGATAAATTATTCATCAATCCAGAATTGGTGCCAATGATTATACGATCATGGGACAATGAAGAACCAAGTTTTTATGGCCGTTTTGACTTTGCAATGGGCAAGGATGGAATACCAAAGATGCTTGAGTTCAATGCCGACACCCCAACGTCTTTATATGAAGCCGCTGTTGTCCAATGGTATTGGTTAAACGATGTTTTTCCTGATAATGACCAATTCAACTCCATGCATGAGAAGTTATTGAACTATTTCCAGGGTTGTCATCAATATTTCCACGGTCAAACATTGCATTTTGCTTGTATTAAAGATAGTATTGAGGATTTTACAACAACGGAATATATTCGTGATGTTGCATCACAAGCAGGTTTGAATCAAAACAAATTTATGTTGATGAGCCTGTTGAGCAAGGTAAAATTTCAGATAGCTGGGGTGATACTATTGGTTATTGGGTTAGATATAAACGAACCTATAGTAATGGTAAAGTAACTTATGTAGAAAAAGATTATAAATAAAATTTATGAGACTATTTAACTTGAATCAAGTTTGCACAATGCGAACAATAATTGACGAGTACAATGCAGATTTTGAACATATTACTAAACCAACTAAACCTGGATTTTTTGCTCGTTTAAGAGGTGAAAAACCTCAGCCACAAGATCATTATGAATATTACAAAAATGGTTTATCTGGTCAAATATTAGGTTATGAACCAGACATGATAATCGATTCAGATAAGATTGATGATTTTGTTAAATCACATAATTCTTATGTTGACCCATCTGATAAAAATGTATATTATAAACCACATATTTTTATGCGATTCTCCAACGGAAATACTCGTAACAAGTATTTTGATACAGTTGAAGACATGACTTCCTATATTACCTCAACTCAAAATAAATACCCAAATATCCAAATCCTTTAAAAAGTGGATAACTAATTTTGTTTCTATCAATTATTATTAATAAATTTGTAAAAAAATATAAAGATGAAAACTATTCTGGATCTTGAAAATGATATACCTGCGGATTTTGTTGAAATGGTCAAAAAGATGCTTAAAACTGATGTGAGAACTATAGTATTATCACATAAGGCGTTTGACATAGAAGAAACAGACATTTTTGGTAAAACCATCAAATACGCTTGTATGCATGGGATAACTGTTAATATTGTAGGTAGTTAAGTTAATACGACATGTTTGTCTTTCTTAATAAACCTATTTTGATAACTACATAGTGGCTTTAGATTAGTGTAATGATTTAAAGCTATTATGTCGTTCTCATTTTGCGCTGTGGCTAATGGTATTACATGATCGATATCCCATGTTTTATTAGGGGTGTAGATATTGTCTTTTGGGTTTCCGTAATTGTCCCAAGACATCCAGGGCTCAAATAGATTCTCAAGATGTGTTTTAAACACATCAAATGTGCAACCAAGAATTGTTTCAGATTTACTATTCTTTTTATATCCACCTTTTTTAATTGCATTGACAATTGAACATCTCATATTGGCTTTTAAATTAAACAGAGGATCTTTTTCTTTTCGGCTACTATTATAAGCATTACGATAAGCTCTGATTTTAAGTTTATTATCAGATCTATATTGGGCTTCTTTTACCTTAATATGTTCTTTGTTAAGTTCGTTATATTTAGTTTGCGTTCTTTGTTTTTCTCACGATATTCCTTGGTATAGCTTTTCAATTTATCAATGTTTTTATCGTAATATTTTTTATCTGATTTTTTCTTTTGTTCTTTAAGCGCTTCTTTGTTTTTTTTACGGTACTGGCGCATATATTCGTTTTTTAAAGTTTTACTCATAAAGTTGTTTTAATCGAAATTTTTAATTATTTTTGTAACCTAAAGATAAATAATATGAAATGTATCAAAGTACAAGACACTTACAAGCGTGTAAGTAATGAAGTTGCTGACAATGAGGTTAGCTTTGGCCGTGCTACCTATGCACCAAAATCAGAATGGAAGAAAAATGTCCGTGAAATTTCTAAACCAGCTACTGTTTCTGTTGCCGATGAAAAAGGTAAGGAAACAAAATCAAAGAAAGCGGAAAAAGCTGCTAAGCTGAAAGAAAAACAGCACCCAAAAGAATATTCTGACAATATACTAAAATAACATTTCTAATATGCTACCATCAGATATGTTTGATGAAAACGGTTTATTTAAACCATTAGTTTTTGAGCCATACAAAAACCCTAACGAAAGGTATTATTCATGTACAGCTACAAAAACAATTAAAGCAACAAAAAATGCAATATCTATTATTGTATATGGCTTTACCAAATCTGTAAAAGTTATACCATTATCAAGTATAACTTCTTTCAGTCTTGATGGTATGTTTGGTGTTAGAACTGTACGAATCAAAACATTAACCGAAAGTTTTGATTTCATGTTAAGCAAAAAAGATGCTTACGATTTACAAGATTTTATATTTTAATTATGGCATACGATAGCAAAGCTGATACACTCGAACATATTCGCAAAGTATCACAAAATTTAAACAATTTTTCAAAAGAATTATTAGTAAGGGCTAATATTCATGATGAATCTAAGTTACATTCACCAGAAAAGGAATTATTCGATGAGTTAACTCCAAGACTGTCAAATATGACATATGGTTCAGATGAATATAAAGCCAGTCTTAAAGAATTAGAAGTGGCATTAGACCACCACTATGCTAATAACTCTCATCACCCACAATTTGTGGAGTTTAATGAATTGTGGATGGATATTTCTGGTTATGTTGGTATATATCAAATATCATCACGTGGTAGGGTTAAGCGATTATCAACAATAATCCATAGAGAATCACAAGGTGATTTTATTGGTAAGGAAATGATAATGAAAGCACATGTAACACCAAAAGGTTATGCGAGAATTAGATTACAAACTAATAATATTGGTAAAAACTTTTTCATACATTCATTGGTTGCTAATGCTTTTCTACCATCACCACCAAATGATAGATATCAAGTTAATCATAAAAATGGCAGAAAGCTTGAAAATTACATTGAAAACCTGGAATGGTTAACACCATCAGAAAATTTACAACATGCCTATGATACTGGTTTAGCCACGCCAAATGTAAAATATGTTGTTCAATGTAATGAATTAGATTTTATTACATTTGGTACTGAGAAAATGGAGAAGGAATTAATTTCTCGTGGGTATTTAAATGCTTCTTCGGCTGGTATTTGGAGATGTATAACATCTGACGATCCAACAAACACACATTTAGATCTAACATTTAAATCATGGAATATTGATGAATATCGAGAATTAAATAGCCCAGTAAGTGATATGACATTGCAAGATATTGTTGAAATGTATTGTGATTGGAAAGCGGCTATTGAAAGAACAAAAGATGGTGATTTTAATAAAAGTTTGGAAATTAACGAAAAGCGTTTCAGTATAAGTCCACAATTAATTCAAATATTCAGAAACACATATGAAAGAGGTTAAAGAGATAGAGCGTAGATTTCTTATGAAGAAATTACCATCATTTCCAGTACAATGGGATAAAATTTATGGTATTAGTCAATATTATTTACATGATGGTGATTTAGTTAAGAGAGTTCGACAAAAAATTGATCTAACGGATTGGCCAAATAATGTCCATGAATCATATGAATATCTGCATAAAATACAGAAAGGAATTGGTGAATACGTTGAAATGCATGAGGATATCGATCAATTAAAATTCGAAGAATTAAGCAATAAAGTTTTTAAAGGCCTTTATAAACAAAGATATGTTCATTTTGCAAATGGTTTTCATTTTGAGTTCGATGAAATTGATGGTACAAACTTAACAATACTTGAAGTCGAGCTTGAGGATATCAATCAGGAAATTATTTTTCCACAAGAAATCAAAGATTTAATCATAATGGAGGTTACTGGTATCAAAGAATTAAGTAACTTTGCATTAGCAACAAAATTAGAACATGTCAATCAATAATTTCGAAATAATAAATTCATTGTTAGATTTCAATATACCTAACACCATGTACCTGATACAAGTGCTCAAAAGAAGGAAGGATAATCGTGAGATGGAAACTGGTGTAAAGGTTGTTGATAACTACTATCTTTACAAACCAGACGATCTTTTGAAATTACAAGATCGTATCATAAATAATTGTAAAGATAAGAATGCTCGTGCTTATATCAATCTTAACAGATTAGATACAGAAAAGATTGCATTATACACAATGAAGATTATTACGGATTATATCATCAATCAACAATATGTTCAGGTTAAAAATGCTTATTCCATGGCCTGTGGTTCGCATCACTCTGAAGAAAACAAAAGGTGGATTGTTGATATTGATTTGATTGATCCTGTTACCAAGGAGGTTATTCCTGATATGAGTGATAAATATAATGCCATTATTCATTTCATTAATAAAGAACATAATGAAATGAATAACAAAAATCCTGGTGTTTCCTCTAAATGGAGATCGATAATTGCTGAGATACCTACTAAGCATGGTACGCATATCATAACAAATCCATTTAACCTGAAATTATTTGGTGATAAATTTCCTGGTATTGATGTTAATAAAAACTCACCAACCATACTCTATATACCATGATTACATTTCAGAATGAAACAAGTTTGGAAGAACTGATAGTATTATGTAAAAAAAATGATTTAAAAGCTCAAAAAGCTTTGTATAATAGATACAATATCTTATTTGTATCATATATTGCAAAAAAATCAGAATTTTATGATTATGCTGATGAAATTATAAATATAGCTTTCAACAAAATCTTTATGAAAATACATTTGTATAGCTATAAAGGTTCTTTTGAAGGTTTTATGATACGCATTTTAAAAAATACTATATATGATTTCAGACAATCTAATAGTAAATTTTATGATAACACAGTTCAATTTTCTGATTATTCTCTTGAAGACGAAGATAATGGGCGTGAAATAACTTTTAAACCCAAGATAGATAATGAATGTGATTCAAAATTAAATTATGACGCATTGATTAATACTATTCACAGTGTTTTGTCAGATAAAGAATTAATTGTATTTATGATGTTTTTCAATGGGTATTCACATAAAGATATAGCCGAGCGATTAGATATATGTGTTAATACCTCTAAATGGCATCTAAGCGAAGCGAGAATAAAATTAAAAAAGTATATTAAACGATGAAGACATTAATTGTCAATTTTTTTGGAGGGCCTGGCGCAGGTAAAAGTAAAATGGGTTTAAGATTAACCTCTGATATTAAAAATCTTGGATATTCTGTAGATTTTACTGGTGAGTATGCCAAAGATATGACTTGGCAAAAATCACATCATGTTTTAGCTAATCAAAATTATATCTTTGCCAAACAACAACATCGTATTTGGCGTTTGGAAAATCAAGTAGAAATTATCGTTAGTGATTCGCCACTTATCAATAGCGTAATCTATGGTAAAGATGATACTACTGACTTATTTAAGTATTATGTGCATGAGGAATTCTCAAAGAGAAATAACCTTAACATTAACCTTTTAAGGGGCATACATTATGATCCAAAGGGAAGAAATCAAACTTTGGATGAAGCTATTCAACTTGATAACGAAATATTTGACGTTATGGTAAAAAATTATGGCGGATTTCATAAAACTATACCTGGAGAGTTGGAATATTCAGAAGAAATTCTTAATTTTGTAATCGAAGAATTTAAAAAATTGAATAAATGAAAATAGTTGACAGATTATTAGCGGTTGCACCTCATAATGGGTTTATCGTTTATCAACCAGAAGATATATTATACATAATCCAAACGCTTACTGGTTTTCCACAACAAGAACAAGATGGACATCTTGAAGAACTTGATTTAGAAAATTACGGATTTGTTGAAATATCCGAAAATAAAATACATTTCTTTGGTGGTGGCGATTGGCAAAAACCAATGGAGGTTGTTCTTGAATTTATTGATAACAAATTTGTTTTCACAAAAGCAGAGATTATCACCAATATCGAAATATTATATGGAAAGCAACTCGATGATGATATTGTTTGTGAATTAATGGATTTACCACCACTGTAATATGAAAGCGTATCTATATAAAGCTGGTGACCAGATAGCTGATGATTATATACATTCAGCATATCTTGGATTTTGTCAAAGAGGTATTGAAGTTGTATTTGTTGATGATCCAATGGAAGTACCCAGCATTAACTTAAATAAACAACCATCAGAACAACCAATATTTATTGGTTCAATTGAAGATACCAAAACGTATTTTAATAAATGCGGTATTGAGGTTCCTAAACCTTTGCATATACCTGAATGTTTAATAAAGTATTGTGATCGTGAAATAAAATTTACCACATTGGGTGAATTAAAAAGCGAAAGGAAAGTACCATTATTCATAAAATCGATTGATTTAAAACTATTCCCAAGTGGGGTGATAAGGAAAGAAAGTAGTTATGATACTCTTTTTTCATATCCTGATGATACAAAAATAATTACATCTGAAGTTGTAAATTTTAGTTCTGAATATCGTGTTTTCATTAATAAGGGTCAGATTGTTGGTATCAAGAATTATACTGGCGATTGTACAAAATTCCCTTATCTAACTGATTTACCTAAGCTGATTAACGATTATGAAAATGCGCCAATATCATATACCATAGACTTAGGTATTATGGATGATAATGATCCATTCATATATACCTCTTTAATTGAATTAAATGATGGTTGGTCATTAGGTTCTTATGGTCTCGATCCTCAAATATACACAAGATTCTTGATGGATAGATGGTTCGAAATAATATATAATAAAAAATAAAATAAATGAAAAGATCGGCAGTTTGTTGCATCATAGTTGATGATGAGATTTTATTATTAGAAAGGCCACCAAAAGATAGGACTATTACAGGTTGGTGTTTGCCTGGTGGAAAAATTGAAAGTGGTGAAACTGAAATTGATGGTGCCATTAGAGAAACATTTGAGGAAACTGGTATTACAATAAAAGCACCAAAGTATGCTGGTGATTATATCTCAGCAAAAAAACATAATATCGTTAGTGTTTATTTTAAGGTTCTTGATAAAAAACCTGAGGTTACCATATCAGATGAACATTTATCATATCAATGGGTTAAACCAAAAGATCTTAATAATTATGATCTTGCAGGTAATACAGGAATGTTTATAAAAGCAATTTTTAGTAATTTAAAATAATATAATATGAAGCATAAAATAAAAATCTGGTATACTACAGGTGATTCATTTGGTAGTCAAGATAGAGATGAAATCCTTGAAATGGGGTGGGATAATCTCGATATTGCTAAAGCTAATCTCAAACGTATTAAAGAACATTATATACGCTATAAGGTTGATAATGATTTTTATGGTAAAAAAGGTTATTATTATAAAAGTTTGTCACCAGAAGATAAATTAATCTATGATACCAAAAAAACAAGAGATTGGGATAATTATCACTATTCAATATGTTTAAAGGCAGATAATGGTAATGATTGGATTATCTCACCATTTTGGGTTGGCTATTTCGAAACTTTAAATTCGGCACAAATCATATCAGATGATAATGATATGAGCATATCTTTTCAATAAAAAAAAATATAATATAGTATGTCAGTAGTACAAATAAATAAAGTTTTTAAATTAATGGATATCACTGATACTTTTGATAAAGTACCAGTTGGTGTTTACACTTTGGATTATGAGCCAAGGAATAATGAATATTATTTAACCAGGCAATCCGATTTTATTTTACCCTCAAAAATATATGGTACCAATACTGATATCATAAATCGTTTTAAAAAGTCTTATGAGGTAAACTCCGATAAGAATATGGGTATTATTCTTTCAGGTATAAAGGGTGGTGGTAAAACCATAACTGCTCAGAAGTTCTGTATTGAGATGAATAAACCAGTTATTCTTATCAACACACCTTATGAAGGTTCGGATTTTATAAGCTTTTTGGTTAACCCAAAAATTGGTGAATGTATTATATTCATCGATGAATTTGAGAAGATATATAATCATGACCATTATGAAAGCAGAAATAGTTCCAGGGATTTATTGGCGTTAATGGATGGTACATATCAAACAAAATTAATATTTCTATTAACAGTTAATACATATAATCTTGGTGATTATTTTGTCAACCGTCTTAATAGAATAAAATACCGTAAGGATTTCAATGACCTCGATACCGATACAATCACTGAGGTTATCAACGACATGTTGATTAATAAAGACCATACCGAAAGCATACATGTGTTTTTCAAAATGATTAACATGTGTACATTTGACCTATTGGTTAACTTGATTAAGGAAATGAACCTATTCAATGAAGATGCGCTAACAGTTGGTAAATATTTGAATCTAAGGTCGGAGCCAAAGAAATACTTGGTTTATGAAGAATCTGGTGGTAAAGATTATAAATGTAGGGACATCCTAATGACCCCAAGTGATAAAGCATTAATCATAAGTAGGGAAGATACTAATTATTTACCTGACTCAATGGAAGATGATTATCATTTGACAGTAAAATTGTCTGATGCTGAAATTATCAAACTTGATAATGCATCTTTCATCCTAAAACATCATGATTTTAAGTTCAAATTTTTTGAGATTACGACAACAAATTTATTTATTTAAAAATAAATTTGGTTTTTAAAAAAAGAGTTTCTATATTTGTATTCTAAATTTAAATCTAATGAAAAAAATAATCTTTATTGCATCCTTTTTAGGATTGTCACTCGGACTACATTCATGTGGTGAACCACAAGTTAGCGCACAAACTAACAATGTCACTATTAATCAGTCCCAACCAAGTAACATTGATGTCCAAACCGCAAATGTGCCAGGTTTCGATGTAAATGAATTTGCCAATTTGTTGAAGAATACAAAGGATCCGCAAACAATAGAACAAGCAATCAACCAATCAAACAACAAGATCAATAATCTTGATCTTAACAATGATGGTAACATCGACTATCTTAAAGTTGTCGAATCAGCCAATCATACACTCACCGTTGTTGACGAAACAAGTGCAACCAATTCTGTAACAGTTGCAACCCTAACTGTTAATCCCCAACAACAAACAATGCAAATTGCTGGTAATCAAGCATATTGCGGAAATACATATATGTACACTTCTCACTACACTGTAGGTGATTGGTTATTCATGTCTTATTTCTTATATCCGCACCCATACTATGTACCAATGTACCACTGGGGTTACTATCCTCGCTATTACCATCCATATCGTTCTTATTATGGTTATGGTTATTCTCGACCATATTACAGACAAACATATCGCACAACTAATGTTTACCACAATACCTATAGGACATCTAACTATCGTAGCGGTAGCGGATATCGTCCAGCTTCATCTTATACCCCTCGTCAATCAATAAGTTCACCAACAACCTCACAACGTTCATTCAGTGTGCGTAATACATCAGCCCCTGTTCGTAGTGGTGGTTTCGGAAGGTCTTCTTCAGGATTTTCATCGAGCAGGTCATCCTTTGGTGGTGGCAGGTCTTCATTCGGAGGTGGGCGTTCTTCATTTGGCGGTGGCCGTAGACGTTAAAAATAAAAATATATGAAAAAAATTATTGTATTTGCAATTTCTTTTTGTATGATTATATCATGTTCATCCACAAAAAAACATTTAAAAAATGTTCACAGAAATGAACTTGGTTGTTACCACAAAAAACATTAAAATGTTAAACTTCAAAAGCATTAAACAATCAAAAACGCTTAAAATAGCGTTGATAGCCTTAATAGTATTTGTAATACTTGGGTTCACAGATTTATCATTCATATTGATGAATATGGCTTCCACACCTGCCTTTATAATTGGTCACATTTTATTAATCATTTCTTTTGGTTTACCAATTGAATATGTTTATCACAAATATCTAAAGCGTAAAAATAAATAATGAAAAAGTTAACTTACGGAGTAGCTCTACTCCTTATATTGAGCACAAGTATTTCAATGGAATCTTGTACAAGAATTAGCCCAACAGAGGCTGGTTTTAAGATTAGCAATTCAGGTAACTATCGTGGTTTGGATAGTTTGCCATTATTAACTGGTTGGCAGTTCTTTTTCCCTGGCCAAAGCCAAATTATAACTATACCAACAACCATGCAACATGAGGTATGGACTGATGCAAAAAATGAAGGTCAAGAAGGTCTTCAAGCTATTACAATTGCTTGTCAAGGTGGTGCTGGTTTCAGGGTTGATGTTGGTTTAAACTATCATGTTGATGCAACTAAAGCATCTCACATTTATCTTAAATGGAGAAATGATGATCTTGAATCAATTACAAATCAGTATATTAAGAACATTGTTCGTGGTTGTATGCAAGATGTATCAGGTCATATAACAGTTGATAGCATACTTACTAATTTACCAGCCTATGAACATGATGTAGCCAACAACATTAGCAAAAAACTTGCAAACGATGGTTTCATTGTGGATGGTTTCAATATTACATCACAACCTCGCCCAACAGATGCAAACTTAGCGGCATCAATCAATGCAAAGGTTAAAGCTAAACAAGATGCTGAAACATCGGTTATGCAATTGCAAATGTCTGTAGCTGAAGCAAATAAAAAGATTGCTGATGCTCGTGGTGATTCAGCTTCCAAGGTAATTACAGCCGCAGGTGAAGCCGCTGCTATTCGTTTGAAACAACAAGTTGTAACACCAACATATGTTGAGTATATCAAAGCAAGCACCTGGGATGGTAAACTACCTAATGTTATGACAGGTTCTGGTGGTACTATGTTAAATATCTCAGCAAAATAAATTATTATAAAAAACATGTTGAGTAATTGTCCGAGTTGCGATGGCTACCTTAACGGTTCCACTTTCTAAACAGAGTAATCGGAAATGAAGTATCAGCAAATTATTAGACAGGACTGGGGAGCCTATAATAGAGTAAGTACCAAGTCAAAAAAGTTTTATCAGGCGCAATTGAAGTTTCTTTTTTGGCGAATAGTTTAAAGATATTAACTCACATAGTGTAGAAGATACGATCAATAAATTGCACGTTCAGTAGTCAGTGAATCCTTAACAATACATATAGGGAGTATTGGACTGAAAAGTATAGGGTGGAGAATTGGGAACCCCTCGGTGAGTTATAATAGTTCCAGTTTAATCTTTAAAACTGGTGGTGGCACTTACGACCCAGAGTTACACTTCTCTTTAAAAAAGTGAAATAGTCAGGTGGCGGAATTGGTAGACGCATGTATGTTGGGTTACTGCAAGAATAACTTACCAACAACATTATACAACGCAGCAGTTTTTACTGAGTTATGATGGTTCGAATCCATCCCTGACTACAAACTTCAATAGGAGTACCTGTTCAAGGGATTTCGAAGTCCCCCTATTGATTAAAAACTACTGATGTAAGTTACGTTTGGATTTGGATGATTTTATTGATGTTATTTACGATTTTAAAAAATAATTGAATAAAACTTTGTTTATACTGAAATAATACGTACATTTGTAAAAAAAAATAAAAACTATGTCAAATTTTATGATTGCATTAATTATTGTAGGTGGTATGCTTGCAATACTCGGAGTAAGTTTCAGAAAACGTCTTGCTCTAATTTTTAAGGCTAAAGCCAACACTATTGCCGATACACTGGAAAACCCAGTTGAGATGGCAGACCAGATCCTTCGTGAATTACGCACAAAGTTGCAACAAGGTATCGAAGGTGAAGCACAAATCAAAGCTATGGTTCTTGGTCTTCGTGCTGATGAAGCAAAATTCAGAGCAAAGGCTGATGAATGGGAAACCAAAGCAAATGCATTGCTTGATAAAATGGAACAACCTGGTGCTGATGTTGAGAATTTAACCAAATTGGCAGAAACAGCCGCAACTGAACACCAAAACGCATTAACACAGGCTGAAACTTATGCCAAAAATGCCACAACTCAGGAAGCTAAATTGGCTAAACTTGATGCCACTATCAAGGAATTACGTAATACCATTACCAAGACCGAAACTGATGTTAAGATGCTTAAATCTGAAAAGCAAATCGCCGATGCTTCTCTTACCATCAACAAAACAATGTCAAGTGTTGATACCGATGGTTTAATGCAGACAATGAAACGTATGCAAGAAAAGGTATCTCAAACAGCACTTACATCTGAAGCATATGCGGAAGTTAGCGACTCTACAATGAGTTCTGCACAAGAAATCGATAAAGTTCTTGGTTCAAGTTCTGGTTCTGATGCTCTTGCGGCATTAAAAAATAAAAGAAACGGATCAGTAAAAGCTAATTAATACACAACAGTAAAAGCTAATTAATCATGAGTACTAACGAAGCTAAAACCTTTCAGGCGATTATATTGTTAAATGAAATACTTAACAATAATCGCAAATTTAAAACGATTATGAATGAAGATGATCATATTCTTGAGCCATTGTTCATTGATTTATTATCCAAAGGTTATGTTAAGATCACTGGTGACCAATACACCATAACTGAACTGGGTAAAAAAGTGTTTGACACATTCATGGTTCGTTATCAGGAATATCTCAAGATATATGATATATTCTCATTTGTTGACTTGGAAAAAGGTGAGTTTGCTTTTGCAAAATACTTTGATTTCAACACAGATGCTGAGTTTGATGCATATAAGGTTGATGAACGTTTTGATGATGTTCGCATAGCCGTTTCAAGGTTCAAAAAAATGAACTCATTCGAGATTGTTTTCATGAGTTTCATAAATGAAAATCGTTTTGACACTACCAAAACAGGCTGGCAAATTGATTTATTATCGGATGATATCTGGATGGAAATTGATGATATTGTTAAGACAGCAATTTCAATTGAACAACTTGGTGGTGAAGATGTAATCAAAGATATTGTTGAACAGGGTTCAAAACTTATGATTGAACTTATCAAGCAAGAAGCAGAATTGCGTAAGCAAGATTTAATCAACAATGATAATCCTGTTGAAGAAACTGAAACCATCGAGGTTATAGAGGAAGAGGTGGTTTACTATGAATCATACTATGATCCTTACTATGTATCTCCAGTTTGGTTTGCACCATTATTTATATGGTAATAAAAAATTAGTCTTTATTAAAAGAAATGTCAGCACTATTCTTAGTGCTTATTTTTTTTGGTTATTTGAAAAACATTTCTTATATTTGTAAATATGAAAGTGATTTTTTTGGATATCGATGGCGTATTAAATCATCAAGCTTTTTATCATAAGGTAAGCAAAAGCAAAAGAATACAGGCCAGATTTGATTTGAATGATGAATGGGGTGAAATGTTTTGTCCTAAATCAACTGAATTGCTTAATGAACTTATAAGCAAGACTGATGCTAAGATTGTTATATCCAGTTCAAAACGTTTTACCAGCTTTATAACAGAATCCTATGATGCTAATTTGAATTGTATAAAACATATGTGGAAAAATAGGGGTTTTGTTGGGGAAGTTATTGGTACAACACCACATTTATGGATTGATGGTAGAAAGACCTACCATATTGGCTATAATAGCACAATACCAAGAGGGTGTGAAATTGAAGCATTCCTGGAAAAACATCTACATTTTCACCATATTAATTGGTCAAAGGAAGAACAATTAAAATATATGGAAAAATCTAATATTGAAAATTATATTATAATTGATGATGATTCTGATATGTTATATACACAAAGGAATCATTTTGTTCATGTATTACCAAGCCCAAGGAATGTATCTGGTTTCAATAAAAAATATCAAAAGATTGCTTTAAATAAACTAAGTAAAACTATAATTGATTTGAATTATGACTACTAACACTAAAGATTCTAAAGCTTTCTTAATTGAGGGACAACTTTTGCATCAAATAAGAAAACAACAAAAACGTCTCAATGAAATTAATGCAATGCGTAATGCCAATCCCAGGGAAATAAGTGAGGAGGGTTATTGGGCAGCTTTTTATAGTTGTAATGGAGCTATAACACAATTGATGATATGTTTAACTGCTTATGATAACCCATTAAGCAATTTCATTCACGAAGAAGAAGTTGAAAGAAAAAAACAAGAAGAAAAACTTGGAAAAAATAAAAAAAAGAAGTAAATTTGTATAATAAAAAATAAATATCATGGCAATTTCACCAAATAGTTTAAATGAAGCTTTTCTTAAAGAAGTGGATTTTTACGAAAAGAAATTTGATGTAATATTATCATCTCAAAAATTAAGTTTAGGTGGTATTTTAGCAATAGATTCTATACCATCTGGTTATACTTTGGAGCATCACAAAATAATTGTTGAGAGATACAAAAAAGCTGGGTGGAAAGATGTTGTTTGGAATAGCGATCAGCGTGATGGTGATTGGTTAACTTTTAAATCTTAATTATATGAGATATTTTGCATTATTTATGATATGTGCCATTATATTATTAATGGTTATACCACACATCATTGGTTTTTTATTCTCATTGATGTGGACAATTTTTGATATACTTATTATATTGTTGCTGGCATATTTTGCCACTCAAGCCATAAAAAATCGTTTTAGGAAATGAACTATGAGATTCATATAACGGTCAATACAACTGATATTGATAAATTTAAATCCGATTGTGAATCAATTGGCCTTAAAGCTATTGTCATTGAAACTGAGAACAACAATAACTTTGAAAACCAGGTTATGACCTCATCCAAACATTCTGGAGATGATTATAAACCTAAATTGGATAGTATTGTTTGCAAGTTACAGGAAATCGGTTACACTATTCTCCGCCAAAAGGTTGAGATAGAGCCCTGCATGACAAGAAAAAAACATCCAGACCATTTATATTATGAAACTCATTTTAGGTTAAAATTACCCATTGGTTTTGATTTAGATTTCCATAAAAATGATATCAAAAGCCTATCGTATCATTTAAGTAAAAACGTGTTTAAAAAAGATGACACTCATTATTATCAAATGATAACTTACAGAAATCGTAAAAGTGAGGATTATTTTTATTTTATGTTTTTTATAAATATGATGTTGATTTCAAGATATCTCAAATATTATAATATCAAATATGATAAAATTGAGATCGAGGAATGTATTTATGATACCAATATATCGGTTGACCAATCATGGTTATACGATTCGGTATTATAATAAAAAATATATCAAAATAGTTCAATTAAATTTTGGCATCTTGTTATAATTTATTACTTTTGTAACATGAAAGCAAATAAGAACTCTCTCGAATTTAATCCAAAGTTTAACTTACACAAGATTGCTGATAGATTGTATTGTGTGGAAATGCCATCCATGTATGACCTATCTATGTTATTTGTTAGGTATCAGGAGTACTACGAATCTCCTAATCCAGAGGTAAGAAATAAAGCTTATGACCTTGAGTTATATAAGCGTTGGTATGCAACAAGCAAACAACGTAGATACGTTCTTGGTTCTGATAATTCATTTTCTTATACATTGGACTTTGCTGGTTTCAATGTACCATCTCATGTTTTAACAGATATATTACTTGATTTTAAATATTATGGTTCATTAAATGTCTACGATTATTTAATGAAACGTATATATAACACCATTATAGCCGATATTGGTGGCGAATACCCTTTTTATCTTATCGGCACACAAAAGATGAAATCTGATGTATTGAAGCATGAAATTGCTCATGGATTTTATCATCTTATTCCAGAGTATAAGGAAACTATGGATAACCTCATTAATACCATTTTAACTCCAAGTAAAATCAAGAAATTCAAAAAATCTTTGGTTCAATACCATTATACAGAAGAAGTAATGTATGATGAGATGCAAGCTTATTTATCAACAGAAAAAAATCTGGATGGTTTCCCTGAAGTTGACATGACAGAGTTCAAAAAGTTTTATAATAAACACTATAAAACCGTTAAACCTAAGTTGATGAAAAAAATCAATTTGGAATTACATCATGATGATAAAAGAATACCAGGTCTTGGTTGTTAAAGAATATTAGATTATGGAAATAAAAATTATAGAACTTAAGAAACCTTATGTTATGATAAATAACATTATCGATAACTTTGATTTTGAAAAGGTTAACAAAGTCATGATTTTTCTTGATTGGCACTGGCATTGGGCAGAGGATGGGGTTCCCAATATATCAGAATTAAAAAAATTAGCTACAAGACATTTATTTAATACCGTTAAAGATTTGGAGATGAATAATGATAGTGATGCTCAAAGCACAGTTCATTCTGGTGGAATCAAAGTAATTGGTAATAAAAGGGATGGTAAAATAACTGATTTAACTTTGGAATTTATCATTGAAGATTGGTATGATACGAATGAGATTTATGAAAATAATAAAGAAGATTAAAAATATAATATGAACAAATTATCACATTTTGCTGAAGAAATAATCGGCTCAGAAATAATCGCTTTGAATCAGAAGATCAAAGATAACCCAAACAGTAAAGATATTTTCAATTACACCATCGGTGACTTTGACCCAACATATCATCCAATTCCATCTACATTGAAAAATATGATAATTGATCATTATGAGAATGATGATACCAATTATCCACCATCACAGGGTATACAATCTCTTAGGGAATCTCTATCTGATTTTTATTCATCATATCATGGTTATAAGTATGGTGCCAATGAATTTCTAATTGGCGGTGGTGTTAGACCATTAATTTATACCATATTTAAAACAATACTCAGTCCCTCTGACCTTGTTATATATGCCGTACCGTCATGGAACAATAACCATTATTCGTTTTTACATGATGTTGATAGCATAGAAATTTCTACAAAGCCAGAAAATAACTTTTTGCTTTTGGCCAAAGACATTAAAAAATTTATCTCTATTGTTCATCTTATCTGTTTATGTTCGCCACAAAACCCAACTGGTGCAACATATACCAAAGAACAATTAAAAGATATTATCGATTTGGTATTAGCTGAAAATGAAAAAAGAAAAAAGGAAGAAACAAACTATAAACCTGTTTATATATTCTTTGACCAAATATATAATGATCTATCACACTCAACACCTGAACACCCATTATTAATTAATGAAAATATCAAAGAATATTTAATATGTGCTGATGGTATATCTAAATCACTTTGTGCTACTGGTGTTAGGGTTGGTTGGATAATGGCACCATATTATATCATCGATAAAGCCACACAGATATATTCGCATATTGGCGCTTGGGCACCAAAGCCTGAACAACTTGCCGTTGCAAGATATCTCAAGGATATCGATCTGGATGATGATGATTACGTTTTATTCTGCGATGAAAAGGTAAAACAATTCAGCATGATGCAACAAGAGTTCATAAATATACTCAATGATGAAGATAACATTGGTAAGTTTGATTATATCCAACCTGGTGGCGGTATTTACCTAACTATTATGATGCCATACAAGAAATATTTCACTAACATTGATGATTTTATGACATTTTTGATTAATGAGTGTAATTTTGCTATGGTTCCATTTAAATCATTTGGTGTCCAAGATAGTGAGTGGTTTAGAATATCGTTTGGAACATCTGATCCATTTGCATTTGAACCAAATAAAAAGAATTTTAAATCCATGTTAACAAAATTCAACATGTTAAATGGAAATAAAATTTGATTTTGTCAAAAATAATTATTACCTTTAAAAAAAAATAGAAATTTTATGTATCTTATTAAAGAACTTCAAATTATTAAAGATGACCATTTAATATTCAAACCAGAATATGTTTCTCTTGGTTATGTTGAAACTGAAGCTGATGCTTTAAGTTATACCAAAGGATGTAAAATATACACATCTAAAGACCATAAACGTTTACCACGTGGAAGTGCTTGGCCAAGTTTCATAGGTGTGAAGATAAAACTTCTTAAAAGCAATCCGCTTAATATTTCATCTGATTCTGTTAAGGATGAAATTCCTGATACAAAATTGAAAATAGAAATTATTGAGGTTCCTATTGATGTGACGGAGTTCACACTACATGAACTTGCTGGTATGATGCACAAAAACAAAGGTAATGTGTATAATATTCCAGATACCCCTCAAGATGTTTTGAGATCGACCCAATGGTTTAATAATACCCCCATTGATCTTCATGTGGTAATTAATGACAAGCCAAAAATTGGGGACTGGTGTATTGATAAGAATTTCCATATCCGAAAATTTGATGGTCTATCAGTACATAATGATGATCTCAAACCGATTCTTGAGTCAACAAATAAAGCTATCAAATTACCTTTATCTAAAGAAGCGCTTAATAAAATTTTGGGTAAAACTAACACAAATGATTTGAAAAAGTATTTTACCGAATATATATCTAAAACAGCTAAAGATGAATTACATGAAAATACATGGAAAACATTTGATGGCAAGGTATTAAAATATGATGAGTTAGATCATCAGCATTTATCGAACATTTACTGGTACAATATGATTTGTTTGAACAACAAGCCACTTAATATTGTTAATATTATCAATAATAGATTTTATGGGGAAATACTTCCATATAAACCAATGCTAAAATTCAAAGATGAAATAGCATTTTTGGAATCACGTGGATATTTGGTTTGGACAGATAAGGGTGATTATTTCTTAGGTGAAATTTTCCTCAAAAATAAAGGAAGAATAGGAACATTATATAAACTTAAATAAAATGAAAATTGTTTGCATAACAGATACACACAATAAACATAAATACCTTACAAGCAAAGCATATGGAGATTTATTGCCACATGGTGATTTGTTATGTCATTGTGGTGATTTAACCAACCTTGGTAAAAAGGGAGAAGTTGAGGACATATTTAAATGGTTTGAAAGCATTGTTGATAGATATACATATGGTATTGTCTTCATATGCGGCAACCATGATAAAACATTTGACCCAAAGTTCGGTGATTACCAAATTGATGATGTTAATGGTGAATTGCCCAAGATTAAGCCATATTGGTTAAAACAAATGATAAACAATTTGCCAGGTAATATCCATTATCTTGAAAACAGTGATATAACAATCAATGGATTAAAGATATGGGGTTCTCCAGTATCTCCGTGGTTTCATGGTGATCGCTGGGGTTTTAATAAGTACAGAGGTGATGAAATTGATGAGGTATGGAAACAAATACCACTTGATACTGATATCATAATGACTCATACACCAGTATCTTATAAGTTGGATTATTTACCTGATCAAAACGAATATCTTGGTTGTGAACAATTGAGATATAGGGTTAAAGAAATCAAACCATTGGTTCATATGTGTGGTCACATTCACCCTGGTCGCAATGTTGATTATGATGAAAACACAACGTATGTAAATGCTTGCATACTTGATGATGGTCATAATTTTGTTAACAAACCAATTGTTATTGAGGTAAATAAAGAAGAACGAGAAGTTAAAATTTTATAACTATGAAAACAGAAAACATTCTACTTAGATTACTCCAAATAATAATGGTTTTTGGTGTAATATTTTTGGCCTTCAACAATAAAGAAGGTTGGGGTTGGTTATTATTCATTTTAGTCTTATCATTATAATTATGGCATTTAGCAGAATAAACTACAAAGAATCAAAACAAAGCACATACGAATCGATAGAACTAAGTTATCAAGAAAAAGGTAAAGAAAAAAGAAAGTTTTTCGACTCAGGAAATATCATTATTGATTATTATGATTATATGAGATTTATTGGTAATCAACCAGATTCTTGGTATAATGAAAATTTTCATATAATTGGTTCTTCTTCATGGGATCATTTCTTTATGGGTGGTAATAAATATACCCAAAGTTATTTTGACCCTGAAACTGGTGAGTTCATGGATTGGCGCAAAGCTTTTGATGAAAAGAATTTTGAGCTTTACCATGATATTGTTGATAAAGGTAAATATCCAATAGTAATACATCTTTCATGTCATAAGAATTTTAATGACGTAAAACGATATTATAAAAAGAAAACAAAATAAATTTGGTTATATCATTATCATGTTTTATCTTTGTACTATTAAATAATTAGAATATGATATTCCAAACAAAATATGACCCAGGTGATGAGGTTTACACAATTGTCGGTTCAGATGCGAAAGCAAGAATCGTATCACCAAAAATTAGTTCTATTGATAATGTTGTCATGGCTATCAGTGGTATCAAGGTAACTTATAATTTATCTGTAAGTCGTAAAGATACTGATACCTATGTTAATGGTATGCCAGAATATTATAGTGTACAGAGAACAGAAGATAGTATATATGGTACATTTGATGAGTGTCTTGCTGTACAGACAGAAAAATTAAAAAGATTCAAAAAATAATTCTTAACTTTATAAAATCAAATATTATGTCATATATTGTTGCACTACTCATTGCCTTGTTTTTTATAATTATCTATTCCGCATTTTCATGGGGATATGTATTAAATGTCATGTATTATTGGTTTATTTTACCAGCAATGCCTACATTACCACATTTCACAATACTTCAGTTTGTAGGTATTAGCTTATTTGTGAATGCTTTAATAAGGTCTAATTATTCTTCAAATAAAGAAGATGATAAGAATAATATAGTTTTTGGGTTATTATTACCTTGGATTACATTAGGTATCTCATGGATGATTCACGGTTTATTCTTTTAATCATGGGAAATTTAATACCCATTCTCGCATATGCCTGGGTTGTTGTCCTATGCATAAGTATGCTCTTAGCTAAATTTGATCTTCCACTTATGGATAGATTCTTCATAAAGTTGATGAGTTTATTTACATTAATATTTATTTTATCTACTTTATTCTAAAATATATTTATGTATATAAATAAGAAATTATTAGCCGAAATTTTTATTGAAAAACTTAAAGCCTGTAATGAGGATATTGGTTCTTGTTACTATCATATTTTTAGTAAATTATTAACCGATGATGAGCTACAAGATATGATTAACAATTTATACGATAGGTATACATTTATTCATAACTTAGATAAACTTTGTGGTGTAACCAAAACTGAGAAAGATGAATGGTTCTATAAATTCCATAAAAGTATCAGACAATCTGATTTTTTTGAGAACATTAAAAAACATTATTATGTGAATGAGTTAACGGAAGATGAAAATAAACGCATGAACGAATTAAAAGCTATGTTACCTCAACATAAAAAATTCTATGAAGCTGTAGATGGAAAAGAAGCCAGAGAAACTGGACTTGAAGTAGAATTGAATGAATATTACAGTTTATTTAACAAAAAAAGGGTTAAGAAAACAAAGGATGTTTCTGGTTGTATAGATATGATTTTGTGGAATCTTATTCACATTGACGTAAATAATCTTTTACAAAAAGTAATGGTTAGCACATTTAAACAGTATAATTTCGAACAAGAAAGTTAAATTTGCTTTCCTCAAATTTGTTTATTACTATTGTAGTATTATGAAAAAATTATTAATAGCATTATTATTTCTATCATCATGTGATGGCTATTTTTTTAAATCGAATGATACAGAAAAAACCTTCACTGTAAATTCTAAAGAATATACCATCTATAAAGGTTCAGATAGTTGTGAATATTATGCCGTACCCATGACATCTAACTACAGTAAAGACAAACAATATTTTCATTATCCCCAATGTTCATTTTGTAAAAAACATAAATAATGTCTAAAAAAATATACTACAAGATAGTTGAAATTAACGATAAAGGTCAATTCCTTACATTATTTCATGGTATTGGTGGCACCAGGGTATTACCTATAGGAAAAACTATTAAAGCCGAAATAAAGGAAAATGTAATGGATGGTAAAGGTACTAAATATACATCTGGTTTACATGTTATTGATGGTTATGATAATGCTTTAGATTACTTAGAAAGGTTTAAAAGAACTGATCGTGTTATTGTTACATGTACCGCAAAAGGGCTTAAACATAAAACAAAAAGTAAACCATATGTTTATCTTGCTGATGAAATCGTAATTATTAATTCTGGTTACACAAAAATTGAAAAATAGATTATGCCTTTAAATATAAATTATGTTGTTGTACAATATTATTGTGACACTTTAGTAGATATCTTTCATTCGCTAAGCGAAGAAGAACAAGAGAAATTAGCAGATACTCTTGAAGAATTATGTGATAAATTTAAAGATAAAATTAATGAAAACGAAGAAGAATAACGAAAAACAAATATGGGTACCATATAATCTCGCACTTTTATTAAAAAATAAAGGTTTTGATAAACAATGTAGATATCATTACAAGGTCAGTATAGAAGATGAAACAAAACATTCCAATATACCAACATTTGTTTTGGCTGAACCATATGGTAAAAACCACAACACCATGCCTACAAGAATATCCGCTCCAGAGTGGAGTTTGGCATGTGACTGGATTTACGAAAAATATGAAATTATTGTTATATATAACCCATCCTTTGATTTGGAATTTTTAACATCAGAATTTGAAAACGCACTAAAAAATAAATAATATGAGTATAAGTATAGATGTTGATATTGATGCGGATGATATTGTATATAATTGTAGCCGTAGCGATAAAGAAGAACTTCTTAAAGTCTTAATTGATAATATGAATGATGAAGATATCATGGATGTATTAAGACAATATAAATCTGAAAATGATAATACAATTCATTTTTTCAGTAGAGTAAATGGTAATGATACCCCAGGGTATTCCTATTTCAATCAGGCACTAATGAGGTTATCAAGAGCTTACTACCAATTAAGCAATGATGATATAAATGATATTGAAAACTTGTCAAAAAAATATTAATATGAACGAAATAGAATCATTGAGCCATTTACACCCAGCTGTGGCTTGTACAGTTGTTATTTGTGTTGCAGCTGTTACATGCGTATTCATATGGGGTTTTTTTAGTTACCTTAAAAAATTTTTTGATTAATGAAAAAATATGTAACCCCAGGTAATGTCTTATGGGCATTATCAATCATCATGCTCATTTGGTATATGAACCATGATCATTTGCAACATTTCAATCAAATTGTTGAAGGAGTCAAAAACTTATTAAAATAATGATAAAAAAATTAACAAAAGAGCATGTTGGCTCCAAAAGGATTAAATTCGAACAATACAGGCGTATTGATATCCAGCATATATTATGGAAAACGAACCCACAAAACTGTGGTGTGTATTGGCTCATGAGAAACAATAAAATCGTTTATATTGGTTTCAGTGAGAATCTTAAAAAAAGAATTAGAACACATTCTTCATATAATCCAAACAACAAGAAACATTGGAATAAATGTGAATATGCAATAATCGGTAATTCTGATTTATCCAGAGCAATTGAAACCGCAATGATCATGCGATTTAAACCAGAGTATAATAATCCTGTTACATATAAATCTCATATTAATATGAATAACCCTCAAAAGTCATTCAATTCATATAAGAATTATATCAAGTCAAAGATGAAAAGCGAAAATGAATATTTGAGTGAACTTATGGTTAATAGAAATAAAAACCAAACAGAGATCAAAAATGTTCTAACTATTATCCGTAAATTAAAGAAACATATGGATATGTCCTACACTGAGTTTCTCATAAATCATAAAAAAAAGGTACAAGGTAGACCGCATAAATTATATAAGTAATGCCAGAATTATATATTGTTCAAGTAATGGCCAAGAAAAAGTTTATTCATCCAACACTTCACGGTCATTTATATGGCCAGGAAAGAATAAAAATACACCCAGTCGAAGCGGAAAGTGGACAAGAAGCCATGACCAAGATTGAGAAGTATTATAAGGAGAATAAACCTGATTGGAAAATGTATGTTGTTGACACAGAAGTCTTAGTTAAATAATATGGGACATTTAATATACAAAGATAACAAGTATTTGGATATCGATAGTGGTGAAGTCTTCATTCCAAAAGATAGGGATGAAGAATTTCTGCTTAATTTCAGGGTTCGTCTTGAACCAGAAACCAAATTATGGTTTGGTAAACATAAGGATAAAACAATGGCTGAAACACTTCATGAAGATAGATCATATATCTATTGGCTCCATGACAAAGGTTTTAATTTATCCAAAGACCTCAAGAAGATGTCCAATGATATCACAAGAGAACATTATCGTATGTTAAAGAATGATGGTGAAGAATTGGAAAATATTGATGTGCCAGAAGAAATGACACATGATGAAAAAACATATGCATCATTAACTTATATTGGTGGCGGCAAGATTATGCATGTTCCAGATTTTGCTTTCAATAAATGGGCAAAGCAATTCAAATCCCATCTTGATGAAACCGTTTTATGTAAACATCATCCTGGTGGTGATCGTGATGATGATGAGTGGGGATTAATGCCAGGTGATGCTGATAGTATAAACGATTGTTTTGATTTTAATTTTTAGTATATGAATCAGAAAAAATGGAAATTTGTTGGTTTCAATACCAATAGACTTGAAATGAAGGATGAATATGGTCAAATATGGCATATACCAGAACATTATTTGGTTGATGAATTTAATAATCAATTTAAATCGAAACACACACTCAATAAAATCATTAATCATCCCAGGGGTTATTTGACCAACAATGAGATAAAGGTCGCAATGAGTATGTTGCAATGGTTAGGAACAAATGTTGGCAGTGAATTTTATGAGACAGCAATGAAAAAGGCTTCGGATAAAACTCAGAAGCTTGATTTTATTTACAGAATCATCAACCCAATTAAGAATAAAGCCAAATGCGATAAAAAACCTATATCAATTCATAATGATATATATAACTTTTATTATTATACTAATGGTACTAATAACACATTAACATTATATGGATCAAACGCAGAAAACAATTGAGAACTTTAAGATAAGGTTCCCAGCCGCATATAAAATTTATATGGATGGCGATAACCAGCTTGAGATGTTAAGATGGATTATCGATAATCTTGATAAGATAGCCCTAAACACTGAAAAAAATAAAAACATCAAAAAATAAAATATCCCAAATTTTATTTTGTTGCTAATTCGTTTTGTTGTATCTTTGTACGACAAAACGATTTTATGTTAATTGAATATCCAAAAAATATTAGGTTTGGTTTTGAATCAACCTGGAGATTAAAGAATAAGGAACGTCAAAAAAATATTGATGACAACGGATCTTACTTAGACAAAACTGAACTTACTAAGAATAAAAAGTTCATGACCAAATTTGCTAAGCTTGACCAATTCAGAGAGATTGATGTTGACCCATATAATATTGAAATTCCAACTGTTAAGGTTGTGAATAAAAAATTATTGCTTGATCAATTCACCAAGTTATCAAAATTAATGGATGAATATGGTTATATAGAATCAAGTCGTTCATTTAATAATAATTTTGAAGGGGGCGGACATATTCATATAGACTATACTGGTATATTCACTAAGTTAGGATATGGTGTAGAATTGAATTTGTGGCTTAAAAAGATATTTAATCACACCGATGAAACATTAAATAAATTGGGCATGGGTTCGGAACCAACCTCTTCAGTATTTTTTGCTCCATTTTCATTATTTGTTCATAATCTCAATACCTTTATAATCAATAATCCATGGATTCCATGGACATTTAATGATCCAAACGATAATTTAAATGCCATCAATAACATTATCAATAATTCATTGAATAAAGATATTGTTCAAATAAAAAAAGATGGTTTGATGCGTAGCGCCAATCTTAGTATTGATATAAAGAAATGGGCAATAACTGTAAGACCAGAATTCGGTACAATTGAGTTTCGTTTCTTTGGTATGCCCAAAAATGCTGATGAGTTGGAAACAAACATCGATTTAGCCATGGCTATTTACAAATACTGCTTTGACTTAACGGCAAAGGGAATCAAATTAGAAAGCCATTACAAGTCATGGAAAGATTTTCGTAACATAAGTTACCCACAAGCAACCAGAGGCCTCAGAAAGGTCTGCAAATTGCTTAAAATCGATTATAATAAACTTAAAGATACTGGTAAAGTTAATAACATGAAAATAAGATACGCTTTTCATGAAACACTTATCAAATCTAAAGATTGGAATAAACTTACGCATCAAATATTAAATTAATAAATATTTGTTTAGTAATTTTATTTATATTAATTTTGTGCTATGACAGTTAAAGAATTTCAACAAGCTAAAATAGCTGTAGAATTGCAAATAGAAGCAATCTTAAATGATTTCAATCAAGTATGTGTTGTGAACGATTTTCAACTGGAAAAGGTTCAGATAAAAACAATCGGTACTGATGAAGATAGAATATTCAGCGTAGATTTATTAGTATTATAATCAAAAATAAAATATATGAAACAAAATACATTAGCTTTAGTCCTCCTTATTATGTTAATATTCATTTGGACTGTGATTTTTACATCATGCAATACACATAAAGATGCGGATCAATATTATAAAAAAAATATTGACTCATTGGTAATACTTGACCATAGCAAAATCCCTGATTCATTACCAAATAATGTTCGTGACACACCTGTTTGGGAATAAGAAAGTTATCTATTACTAAAAGAAATATTCGTTTTTTATAAAAACATAGCATATCTTTGATTTATGAAAAAGATAAACAATTATTTTGATCACTTTTTTGAAAATCTTCACCTATTCAAAGTATGGGTTATTTTTTGTATTGTATGTACAATTATGTTCTTTTTAATATGGACAAGTATGGATAATCTTTTATCTACATCAAATGCTGATAAACTATCAAATCATCTTAAAGACCCAATTGCTTTTTATCTTACATTAGGTACTGTTATGGGTAGTTTGGGAACAATGTTGTTATCTCTTGGTCGTTATGCTCAAAAGTTTTATAGAGAGGCTGATATGATTGAGCAATTGGTTAAGACAGCTAATACCAAAGAGGAATTGGAACACATATGGGCTAATGAGTTCAAAGCTCTTGCAAATAAAAGTTTTCATCAACAAACTGGTTCCAGATTGCTTGAGATAAAAACTATCATCAAAACAAAATACGAAATATTTAAATAAATAATATATGAGAATAAGTGCTATATTTTGGAATATCATTTATGTTGTTGTAAACTTAATTTTATTTCTAACAATTAAGGATTATATTTATCCTTATTGTATTTTTTCGTCCATTCTTGCTTATGCTTTCGCTTTTGCTTTCGCTTTTGATATATTAAGTAGGTCTAATAATTTCAAAAACCAACCATGGATTTTTTTAACGCCAATTGGTTTGATAGGTTTGGCTTTTGCTGGAATTTATTATATCGTTCTTTTGGTTGAAGATAAATTTATTATACCCTTCAATAAGTGGATAAATGAAATAAATAGTGAAGTTGAAAATAACGAACCAGATTATCATTAATAAAAATATATATGAAACACAAAATTTTTAAAGGTTTATTAACATTTTTATTGTTAATATTAACATGTTCAATACTCACATTTCTTGGTTGGATGTTTATTTATCATCTTTTAATATCTGAGTTAATAATGGTAGGTGTTTTACTATTGCGGATTTTAATTATTTGGTTCAAATGGACATATAATATAATATCAAAAGTTTACGATAATTACAGATTAAATAAATAATATGAAAAAAATAATTACAGATTGGGAATGGCTCTCATTAAGAATCATTACCTTATTCGCTTTGGCGATGTTAATATCATTCACACCAGAACTACTTCGTGGATTTTTTGGCGATGAATTATATGTTCCTCAAGGCGGCTTTGTTTCCTTATTCAGTTCTAATGGTGGTGGTTTTTTTTACCTTTAAATGGTATATTAATGAGTGATAAAAAATTTTGGAATGAGGATTTGCCGATTGGTTTGATTATCCTTATAGTTATTGCGTTAGCGATATACCTATCATTCTCAACTATATGAATATAATTAACAATCAAAATATTGTCGATAAAACGCCTGTTATTACGGTTTTTTTATTGGAGGGTGCAAACATATCCCAGATACATAGAATGTGGACAGAACACAGTGCAAATGGGCAATCCTTGCAAGGTTGGATATTTGTTACCATAGCTCTTATACTTTGGGCAAACTTTTATAGGGTGTGTTGTAAAGACCAAAAATGGGCATATTATACCACATTATTCGGAATATTTATAAATTTATTGTTAGTATTAACAGTAATATATTTTAGATACATACATCACCAATGAACTTATTCTAAGTTCTAAAAATTATATAATTTATGATATTTTTATTCCGTTGGTTTAAAAGATTGCTTGGCTTGATACTATTTGTTTGATTTGTTTTTGAGGCAATGTTATATGTTTTAACATTAGGTATTTACGATCCATGGGATTTTTATGGCAATCCAGATTCAAAATTATTTAGATTGGCATTAAAACTTTTGGAAAGTTAAATTAGTTTCCATATCTTTGTATTATGAACGCAACAGAATATGAAAAGCGCAGAGATTACTTTTTAAAAGTTATGCGCAAACAAAATGCCATGTGGGAACGCAATATTGAAATGGAAGAAAAGGCCAGGAAACCACTTAGACAAAAAACATCGTCTGATATTCATAAACGTGTACCAACCAAAAGGTTTGTATGATTAACATTAATACTAAAACAAGACGTGATTTTGTTTCACCTGCATATACAACAAACTGGAATGAATTACCAATAGCATTTTAAAAGATATGGAATTTAATAAACTACAACGATTCGGAAACGATCCAAAGATACCAACAGAGTTGCCAATATATCAAAAGAATATTATTGAAGCAATGCGCAACGGTAGTTTCATTTGGCAAGATGATTTTGATAAAGTCACCTACCATATCAGAATTGGTAAAAAAATTCATACTTTGATTGAACCATTAATATGCACATTGATTTTCAGGAATCTAATATCCGATATTGATTATTCACTCACTGAATATGGCGAAAAAGTTAAATTAATTTAATAATAAATAATATGACATTAGAATCAATTAATAAACAAATCCAAGAATTGGAAGCTAAGAAAAAAGAACTCTTAGAACAACTTGAATACGTTAAAAAGTTAAGCCCAGCTCAACGTCTGGCTGACCTGCTTCATTCAAAACAATGTCATTTTGCACACGAAGACCAATGCGGTTGGTTTTATGAATCATGGGACAACCCAGGTTATTCTCGCAATGAATACCTTTCAAAAGCAAATAAAATGCTAAGGGAATTTGATTTCGATACCTGCTGTAAAATGGTCAACTTCGTTTAATCATGACAGAACTTCAAACATTAAAAGAGGCTGAGATTATTCTTGCTGGTAATTATTGGGAAAACTTTAAATTTCAAAAGGATATTGCTATGTTCATGGGTGGTAATCACCCACGATTATTGAAACTTATTGATGAAACCAATAAAATACAAAAGGAGTGGCATGAAATAAAAGCAAAGATTGCTGCTCTTGAAAAATAAATTTGGTTGTTCCAAAATTGTTTCATATCTTTATGTTCTCAAACAAAATCTTATGAACATATCAAACAATACAACAACCGAAACTTGGTTAGATACATTCGTAAAAGCAACCTATAAAGGTTGGGAATGTTATATGGACTTCAATGGTGTTATGACCTGGTGGTGCAATGGCGCTCCAGGTTTTTGCCTTTTGGCAACTCCTGATTGGATCGGTTGTGGTTTCACACCAGTTGATTATACAACAGATTTGGATTATTATAATCTTGGAAAGATTGATAAATCAGACTTTAAAGACTTCACCGAATATGCCCAAGCAATTGAACCTTATCTTAATATCTTTTTAACTGAGGATGAAACAAACGATTTTTTAAATCATTAAAAATGAACAAAAATAAACTTATTGCCAAATTTATGGGTTACATCACCGATGATACCCTTCTTGATAATTTTGATGAAACATATCCTGTACATAAGGATTGGAATCTATTATTTACTGTATTAGAAAAAATTGAATCACTTGGTTATCATCCAACTATATCAAAGCGACAATTCCAAGTATATTCATCAAACTGGAAAATGATAATTGATTCAGATTTTTATGATTCTTTCTTGGAAAATGCCTATCATGGTGTTAATGCCTTTATTAAATTTTATAACGAAAAAAATGGTTCCATATGAGAAAATCTCGATTCTGGCTTGAAGACTTGCCACTTGCATTATTATATATAATGTTTTTTGTTTGTATATTCTTATTTGGATATCTAACCTTCACATCACTTATTAATTAATATAAAATATAATAATATGTCAGATTTATTAAAATTGGTAAAATTTTGCTTAAACGATAAAGATTTTTATTTATCAAAATCAAAAAAGAAATCTATTAAACGTTATTTTGTAGATGATTACGGTTCAGATGCGATTAGATGTGATATAGATTTTGATTCTATTCAACCAACTATTAAAAACAAATATATCTTAGATTTAAAATCTAAAATGTATCAATCAATCAGAAAGACATTTGATTTATCTAAAAGATTATCACCAGAGTCTTGTTTAGAAATAAATTTTGAAGATCAGCCGCCAATCAATATATTTGATGCCTTTAAAGTTAACGAGAGTAAACCATTTGATGCTAAATTTACCATAGATAAAAAATTCCCTTTCTTTAAGAAAGAAATCGAATATACATTTAACTATGTTGCAAATTTCGTGGTTAAGAAATATTATATATCTTGCGGTTCAATTAAAGAAGAAATAACACATGAACAATTTTTAGAATTGGTCAAATTATTTGAAGATAATAAGAAAATACTTCGAGAAGAGGCTGATAGGGAAAAAATTAGCAAAAGACTAAGCAATTATCAATAACATTACATAAATGTCCAATATCAAAATTTTCAATTTATTAGGTATACGCCATACTGGTGAGGTATTATACTCTGATGATAAAAGATTCTATTGTTATGAGGATATTATCGTTGATTTGCATAATAAAAAATCAATACAATTAACAGAGTTAACACCAACTAATCTACTATCCAAACAACTTGGATTGGATTTAGAATACATTATTGTTTATGTTGAAAATGATTTCGATAGTGAACTTTGTAACGGACAAGACGGTATTCGTTATGGTGCTTATAACCGTCTTGTATTTAAATTGGATGATTTTGAAATAGAGATTAATGAACATCCAAATGGTCAAAAATATTACATTCATTATAATGATAGTTATAATAAAAATATTAAACCAACAACTATAAGATTTGTGTGTTATAAGTGGGAAGAAAATATTTGGATCAAAGAAATAATCTTTGATTTATATAGTGAAAAAATAAATTATAAAAAATATCCAGATTTGATTAAAAGAAATATCAATAGATATCAATAATTAATCATATCTTTCATTCTATCCAAAGACTCATTCAAAGACTCATTAGATTTCTTACCCCATTTGCTACCCTTTTTAGGCGTACCACAAGATGCTGGTGTTGGTCTGCAAGCTGGATATTTTCTATTCTCTCCAGGTTTTCTACCACAGGCTTTGCAGGTCTTTCTTCCAGATGGATTAGTTTTGCATGTATTACAATCAACCCAACCTTTTGATCCTCCGCCACCTTTTCTTGAAAACCAACCATGTAAACCCTGGGATTTCTCCTTTGAATAATCCGTTTTCTTTGCTTCATCCATATCATTCAATTCGGTTGTATCATCGATAAGATATTGATTTGCCTTTTCAAAATTGAATATTACATATTCATAATGTCCTTGCTGCATACCATCATAACCTAACTTTAAAATAAGCTCCGACCAAAGTTTATCTGTATCCCAGCTTATTTTATTACTAAATATTCTCCACCCATACCATATAGATTCACGACCAATCAATTTTTTAAAAATATCAGCAATAAAATCATACATAGAACCTAAATGGATATTAATATCCATGGTTTCTTTTGCTATTTGTTCGATATTATTTACTAATGTTTCATCTATCTTATCATTTAAATCTAAAATATTAAGATTAGATATATCTAATTTAGTAATTTCTTTACCGTAGTCTTTAGCTTTATATACGCTCGATGAAAAATATGTACCCCAACCTAAATTAGCTCTTAACCCACCTCTAATAGAATCAGGATCCAATTTGGTAATTTTTTTGTCACCACCGTGATATACAATTTCAGGACTTGAAAATTCAGCTTCACTCACAGATTTTGAACTGGTTTCACCACCAGCTTGTCTTTTCTTTCTGCCAGCACAATGAGCTTTTTGACTAAAACCCTTTGGATGTGAACAATCTATACTTTTCTTGTACTTTTTTGTCCATTTTTCAGCAATTTCTTCATCGGTTTCTTCCAAACCTTCAGATTTGCTACCCCAATTGCTTGCCCCAGCTTTGCGACATTTAACCAATGCACCACTGGCATAAGCAGATGGCCATACCTTGTATCTGCTCTTAACCTTATAGTAACACGCATCCTTTTTCTCAGCAAGTTGTTCTTCGCTAAGTTCTGAATCATCAGCAATTTCCAATAATCTGTTAATTTGTTCTTCTGAAAGTTTAAATTTTGACATTTGTAATGAAGAATTTTATATAAATATTTGGTATTTCGGTTAAAAACACATATCTTTGTGTTCAAAATCAATAAAAATAACAAAAATTCTCCCTCTATATTTGTTTGAATTAAAAAAATTGTTTACCTTTATATTATGATACCAAAATTTACAAATATTAATATATGAAAGAAAAATTAATACAATTGGCAAGCTTTTGCCTGAATGACAAATCATTTTATAATCAAATGGTAATTTATAATCAAATGGTAATCTCAAAAAAAGATATCCAAAAGACCTTTGGTACAGGTTATGAAACTTTTTATTCCCATAAAAGGGATTATAATATTGATAGCTCAACCATTCAACCCAAAGTTAGTGATAAGATTAAATCAACTATACTCAATACTTTTCATGAAGAACTTCAAAAAAATAATGAGCCTATTGAGTGTACTATTCCAATGCTAACCATAAACTTTTCAGATATGCCACCGTTAAATATTTACAGGAGATATTTGACAATAGGTCAAACTGATAAAGTTGGTTATGTTACTATAAATAAAAAAATACTGTTTTTTAATATTCCAAAAGTATATACCTTTAATTATACCGAATATACTCGTGGTATTCAATATTTTATAAAATCAGCGACAGTTGAAGAACAAGTAACTGAAGAGGAATATTATAAACTAATTGATTTATATGACAAAACCTTTACTGAAGTTGAGGATGAGAATGCTCAACTAAAAATTAAAAATGATATATTAAAGGTTGATGAAAGATTATCCGTATATTTGCAAAATAAATAAAAACACAATGTCAAAAACAATTGAAATATCCGATGAAATGTATGGCAAGTTAATTGAACTTGCAACGGAAATGACCACACAAAACCCAAGATGCACTCGTATGCCCCATATATTTCAAATTAGAAATTGGAAAAAGGTATACGATGCTGAATTGAATGGAGACATTCACATCTTTTTGGATAGAGGTAATGGTATTGAGATAGAAACAGTCGAACAACTTATTAACTACCTGAATGATTCTAATGTCGAATTCGTTGAGGCGGAAGTTAAAGAGATGTGGGATAACCGTTCCGAATACTCATGGCAAGATGACCTTAAAGATTGGTTAGAGGAACGAGTTCCAGATCTTGAGGTATATTCATACTCATTAGTACCAGAATATACCAATTGTTTCTTAACAGCCAAGGCCGCTGAGGAACATCTTAAACTTAACCATTACCACTACCATGCGAATGCTGATGTTTATCTTAATCATGCCTGGAGAAACCCAGAAGCAGAATTAGTTAGCACATTCCTATGCAATTTGATTGGCAAAGATTTGCACACATAATGTCCGTGGAAAACAAATATAAAACTAAAAAATTTATCGATGGTTGTATGTTAGCATATAACGCAAAAGAAAATATTGATTTTCATTAAAATAACATTATGACTTTAGAAGAAGCAAGAGTTGCAATTTCAGAGGGTAAAAAAGTAACCCACAGATACTTCACCGATGATGAATATATTCACATGGGTAAGAACGGTATTTCCTTTGAGGATGGTGTTAAAGTCCCAGCTGATTGGTGGGACAAAGATTATTTAAAAACAGATTGGAGCATATATCAAAAAGATTAATATGGAAAAGAAATATATAATAACTCAAGAACAATTTGAACAGATTGGACATTATAAAAGAATGTTCGAACTTAATGCACAATGCATATCAGACTTATGCAATTGCGAAAAAGATGATATTGTTTATGGTTTTGAACTTGGCAAAATGCATACACACCTCAGAGATTGTTATATTGAGATGATGGAGCTGGAAAATGAAATTAAGGAACAGAAAATGTGAAAAGATGGAATATAAATTAACAAAAAAATATCAACATAGCAAAAAATGCAATGATAACAGAAGAAGAAATTTCTTAATCTTCTTCCTTAATGATATACAAATATTTAAACAAAAAGTTCCATATGATGAAAACTTTGACCATGGTTGCCAAAACAGAACATCATTTGATAATATCTATCTTTTAAACGGTTATATTAACCAAAAAAGACAATCTGATGCTAATGTTAGCTGTTTCGGAAATGAGAGAAGTAAAATATCCTGTATCAAAAAAGATATTGGAACAATTCAATATACCAAAAGATCTTAAAATTAAATTGTCAAATGATTAAATGTACAGATAAAGGCATGTGGACTTGTATCGGAAAAAACGGTACACCAAAAAAACAATTCCCAGATGATAAATCGGCAATATCTGCCGCCAAACTTATCAATGAGAATAACCCACAACCATTTACAAAACTCGTTGCGTATAAATGCACACAATGTAACAAATATCATCTAACTACCAGAAATAAGAAAATTTAATATGAAAAGAGACTTAAAATTATTGATGGTAATCTTATTAGCACCAATAATAATTATTAGTTGTAAAAATACGGATACGAAAACAATCTATTATAAAGAATCAACCGAATGTTTAATTTATGGCGATTCTTATACAACAACAGACATTACAATGATGCCGTCTGGAATACCTATGGGTGATGGATTATACCTAAGCTCAAGTGAACACCGACATTGTAATATTGAAAAAGTAGATGCAACTTGGTTCACGATAGATAGTAATTGGAATAGAATTATTGTTAAACAAACATCTTTTGAACGTAAACTAAATTAACAAAATTTAAAATGAAAACCGAACAAGAAATAAAAGAATTAGCTAATAAGATATATAAACATGATGGCATAATCACAAGTGGATTAGATTATGAGATTGTGGATTCAATACAAGATAAAAAGGAAGGTTTTGTACGTGCATACATGCTTGCTCAAACCGATATGCAAGCTCATTTTATAAATGAAGCTATTGGATTTGCAGAGTGGATAGTAGGTTTTATTGGACTTGTAATTGATGTAAAAGACATTTATAAACGCAAAAATAATAACATATGACACCATATAAATTAACGGATGAAAAAATACAATTCAATTTCAAAACACTTTACCGTATTGAATTAACAGAAGATTGCATATGGGGAAAAGCTGGAACAAAAGGTGGTTTTATTGAGAAAGTGAGTAACTTATTGGATGATGCTTGGGTATCTGGTAATGCTCACGTATATGGTAATGCTTATGTATCTGGTAATGCTTGGGTATTAGGTAATGCTCAGGTATATGGTAATGCTCACGTATCTGGTAATGCTCAGGTATTTGATAATGCTTGGGTATCTGGTAATGCTCACGTATCTGGTAATGCTCAGGTATTTGATAATGCTTGGGTATCTGGTAATGCTCACGTATATGGTAAATCTGAGGTATCTGGTAATGCTCAGGTATTAGGTAATGCTCAGGTATTTGGTAACGCTTTAGTTTCTGGTATGGTTGTAATATGTGGTGAAGCTAAAGTTGAGAAAACATCAGATTATATGACAATATCCTCTTTGGGTAACACAAATAGGACAATAACCATTACATTTTCAGATAAAATGATATCAGCTGGCTGTTTCAGAGGAACACTCCAACAATTTAAAACCGCCGTTGATGAAAAATACAACGGAAAAGGTAATTACTACCCAACAATACAATATATTGAAACATTATTTAATATGTAAAATAAATTTGGTGATATCAAATATGCATCTTATCTTTGTAATCTAAATCAATTTTATGAAAAATCTATTTATCCCAATTTTACTGTTACTACTATTATCCTCTTGTATTGATGTATATCAACCTGGTGACATGTATGTATCATCAATAAATGGTGTATATAAAAACAATATGTGTAACTATTACATCAGTGGCTCTTATTCCGTTACAGATATAAAAATAAGTGACACCTGCGGCAAATTCATGGTTGGCGATAAATTAAATCTAACCAAATCTAAATAAAACATTTAACATGTCAAAGAAAGAAAAACTCATTCAGTCATTATCAACTGTAATTTTAGCATTGGAAAATGATACAGTGCTATATAATTGGAAACAACAAGCACAATGCAATTGTGGCCTCGTTGCTCAGGTTTTACTTGGTAAGAACCAATACGAATTGAAACATGAACTTAAAAAACAAGAATTATTCAATAAAAAAATATTAAAAGAAGCAATTGGTAGTGAAAACGGTACTTGGAGGGATGCCGTTAAAGCGTATTGCCCAATATCTCAAAGACCATTGAAACAAATCTTTATTGATTTGGAAAATGCTGGTTTAAGCAAAGATGATATCTCCCATTTGGAATATATGAATAACCAAGCCATATTCGCCAAATCAGGTATTGAAAAAACAAAAAAATACAAAAAATCTGTTAACGTTGGTACCAAAAAAGTACCAGTTAATACATTCTTTGGTAAATTATTTCGCATCACCAAATCAGAACCTATATATGAAACCAAAGAATTTGAGGAAAAATATGATTGGTTTGCCAACAAAGAAAATCTTATCAAATATTTAAAAGCCTGGGTTTTAATATTGAAAGATGAAAAAGAATCGGTTGACTTTGATGATATTGATGCCTACAGCAAAAATGATCTTAATGAAAGATTATTGGTTGCCGTTGCTGATGAAGATTATTCTTTGGCCGCAAGACTTAGAGATGAAATAAACAAATAGGTGGCTTTATATCCCAAAGAAATCAAAATGGAATACAAAAATTATAATCAAGAAATACCAGTAACAAGAGAAACAATAAATATGGAATACAAAAATTTTAGCCAATGGAGCATTTTAGGTGACGGTGGGTTTTTACCAGCAACAGCCTCACTGAACACATTACCCTCAGGATTATATGAAATAACATGGGACTATAAAGTTAATGATTTTTGTATGCTTTATCAGAAAATAAACACTGATGAATTATTTGAACTACCAACAGAGGAAATCGAAAATATCCTCAAGGATATAAAATCATTTTGGAAAAAGAAAGACTTTTACCAACAATATAAACCCACGCATAAAAGAGGTATATTACTCCATGGTGATCCTGGATGTGGTAAATCTGGTATTATTCAACTTTGTATGAAGCAAATTATTAACGAACTCGAAGGTATCGTAATAAACCTCAAAGACGAAAATTCAATCAAAGGATATCTCGAACTAATCCCAAAATTTAGACAAATTGAACCCAATCGACCACTGATAGTAATTATCGAAGATATCGATTCGGTTGCCGAATATAGCAATGATTGCACATCAGCATTGCTAAATATCTTGGATGGCATAAAACAAATCGAAAACGTTGTTTATATCGCAACAACCAATTATCCAGAAAAATTAGCCGAAAGAATCACAAACAGACCATCCAGATTCGATAGAAGATATTACGTTTCACCACCATCAGAAGAAGTTAGAAAAGTCTATATCCTTAATAAAATTGGTGATAGCAAATCTGAAATTGATATAAATCGCTGGGTTAAAGACACAGAAGGCCTATCCATGTCACACCTAAAAGAACTATTTACATCCGTTGTTCTGCTCGATATAGAATATGAATCAGCCATAGCACACCTCAAAGGAATGAAAAAAATACCAAGAGGAAAAGCACATAAAGAAATCGGATTTAAATAATCAAACCTATTATACCTTTACATCTTAAACTTTAGTTACAATGACCAAAGCACAACAACTGGGGATAACAGAATTTCCATACCAAGAATTTGATTCCAACGGTAAACTTACTTATCATGAAGATTCAACTGGGTCTTGGCATAAATTTGAATATGATTCCAACGGTAATGAAAGCTATTGGGAAATTTACCAGAATATGGCACCCATATGACATTAGAAACCTTCATAGCAAACGTTAATTGTGGCGGATTTATCGACTATGACGGAATAGGTAACTACGCAACAAATACTCAAATGTCCAATATAGAAATATACCCAAGCGATATAAAATCTGGAACATACAGAAAAGATTTTACACATATAGTATGGTTTAATCGCTAATACACACACACACACAAATTTTAAATTAATATCTGAATTTTACTAATATGTCAATCATCACAAGAAAAATTAAACTAATCCCAGTAGGAGAAACCAGCAAAGATAGAACAAAAGTCTATAACTTTATTAAAGATATATCCAAAGAACTCGCAACAGTAGGAAACCAAATTATTAGACAACACGTCAATAATAACTTTAACCTTAAAGAAATCCTTGATACAGAAAAATGTACCAAAAAAATTGCCGTGGAAAAACTTACAGCACAACTCACCACCTCAATCCAAAATAGCGGCTACAGAATAACCACCTCCCTACCACATATAGCATCAGACATCAGATCAAATCTGAACCAAGATATATATAAAACCATAACCGAAAACTTCTACGATATACTAAATAATAAAGTATCAATCCCTTCCTACAAATCAGAAAAACTGCCAATCAGATTCTCAAATAAAATATATTTAGATAATAACAAATATCTAATAGATTTCCCAATCACACAAACACAAAAACAAAAATTTAATAATATATCATTCGAACTCTTCTTCGGAAAAGATAAATCCAATAACAAAATTATTGTAAGAAAAACCATTACACAAGAATATAAAATGTGCAATAGCTCATTACAATATAACGGAAAAGATCTTTTCCTCTACCTAACAGTCAATATACCAGAAACAAAATCAAAAGATATCATCCCAAATAAAACAATGGGAATCGATATGGGCATCAATAGACCAGTCTCATTCTTTATCACAGATGAAGAAAAACAACCATACCAAATCGATATAAACTCCAAAATACAACACGATAGAATGAGAATGCTAAAACATAGACAATCAATTGCAAAAGCTCTCAAACTAACAACTGGCGGTCACGGAAGAACCAAAAAACTTAAAGCACTCGAACAATTCAGAGATAAAGAAAAAAATTGGGCGCAAACCACAAACCATAGAATATCTGCCGAAATTATCAAAATAGCACAACAATATAACGTGGGTATCATAAAGATGGAAGACCTAACTGGAATCACCAAAGATACAAATAACCAATTCCTTAAATCTTGGGCTTACTTCCAACTGCAAACATATATCAAATATAAAGCAGAAATGGCTGGAATTACAATCCAATGGGTTAACCCAAAAAATACTTCCAGAGAATGCCCAACCTGCCACACAATCAATGAGGAAAATAGATCAAAACAAGACTATACCAAATTCGAATGCGTTAACACAGCTTGCACCGATTACCTAAAAACCCTCGATGCAGATATCGTGGCAGCAACAAATATAGCACACAAATTGGGACTGGAAGAAAAACCAAACTCAAAAGCTGGAAGAATTAAAGCCGCTAAACTAAAAAAATCTCAAGAAATTCCTCAACAAAATTTGGAACTATCAATTTAATTCACTACATTTGTAACATAATTAATAGCTCTTAATTTATTGATAAAATAAGGTTCCAAATTAATATTTGGATCGTGCTGGCTGTACAGCATAAGGTGAACAATGAATAAACATTGTAAATATTTTAATATGTTAGGAGGAATTATCCTCACTCACCAAATACCTTTTAAACTTATACCACCTAAAGGTATATACAACACATTTCCAAAACGTTTTACCAAAACAATGGTGTAAAAGACCACAATTTGAAAGGTATATACAACATAGAACAGATCAACCATAACGCAGAAGTGGTGTAAAAGACCACAATTTGAAAGGTATATACAACCCTGAACAAAACCCATTAATTCATCCACTGGTGTAAAAGAACACAATTAAAAAGGTATATACAACAAATACCAGCCTTTTTTTTATATCTATCTGTATTCAGATCAATAAAATTAATACTAAATTAATGCCTTTTAATACCGAGAATATATTATAGATAAAAACATATGAATTCTATAGAAATATACTCATCTGTATTCATTATGTAAACCCTTGCTAATCAAGCATTTATGAGGTGTGGAAAAGTGGTAAATTGTGGTAGAAAATGGTAAAAAAAAATAGTGAATACAATACAAAGAATTTGACACCCTCTCCTATTTAACAAATATTTTTTTTAATTATATGTAATTCTTTGAATTCTGCGCCCCATTCCTACCCCTTACATGAATACATATAATTTTTTGTTATATGAATTCTTTACTTTAGTTGAATGCTTCTAAGTTTCATTATTTTGTCTGTGAATTCTCTGGCCAGGTCTACTTTGAATACATCGAGTTTGTCTTGAGCTTTTTGTTTATCTGATGTAATGATTCTGGTTCTATCTTCGTATGAGTAGCTTACAGGTTCCCAGGATATAGCGATATTAATGGGATCATATATATTATTTTTTTCATTTAGGAATACTGTATAGTGTTTGGAGTATATCTCACCGAATTTATATATTTTGTGTGGTACATATAATAATTCATTAATCTTTGCGATATCGTCTTTGGATTCGAATGTGCATGAATCCACTATATTGTCTGAGTACATGTAGAACTCATTTGTGGGTGGTGTGATTAATCTTTTTTTATTGAGATATTGGGTTGTGCTTATATAGGCCAGATCACCGTCATTATTTATAATGGGTACATATAGTTCAAGTACCTGGCTATATATGGGTTCATCGAATGTTCTCTTTGATTTCAATATTTCATTAATATGTAGCATTCAGTTTTATTTTGCACAAAATTAATGAATTTACTATTATTATACAAATATGAATTATTGTAATATGAATAGATTAAAAAATATATCCCAGCATTCAATTATACTGGGATATATTGTTATTGAGGGGTTATATTACCAGGAAGATAAGTAGTAGAAGCTACCGCCTTCTTCAGTTAGTAGTGGTTCTAATTGTTGTATAGTATCTTTTAGGTCATTGATATAGTATTCATCGTATTGGGTTGAGCCGAAGAAGAAGCCAGATTGTGTTGGTAATAGTTCTTCAGCCAGTTCTGTGTTTTCTGCCACTTCAACATCTGTTTGTTCATCTGAATGCCACCCAGTTTCAACTTGGATAGTTTTTTTGGGAGAGTTTTCCAAACTGGCTAATACTTTTTTGCAGGTTTCTACCAGTTCTTTAAGTTGGTCTAAACCGACATAGTGTTCTTCACAATCATCATCACCGTCTTGTACATTTTGGACAAACCAATTGTGAATTTGATTTGCTTTTCGCCAGTAAGCAACTTCTTCAATAATTGTGCTTATGCGATTGGTTTTAATGGTTGGATGTTCTTTACCGTTTTGCATTACGGTAATATTAACCCTTTGTTCATCTGAATGATGTTCCCAATTTTTTACATAAGTGTGCTTATGCAAATACATGTCTAAACCCATAGTATATTATTTTGTTTTTGAAATTTGACTACAAAGATATTCTTTATAATTGAAATCATCAAATTATTATACAGATATATTTTAATGTAATATGTTTATAATAATAAAAGAAAAGAGCCACCGTAGACACGGCAGCTCCATATTTAAAACAAAACAAACAGATATTAAATATTGTCATTATCTTCTTCTTCTTCGGATGAATCGTCATCCCAATTGTCATCATCGAAATCCCCATCGTATTCAATGAATATAATAACGAGAGCAATATATTCTTGTTCAGCTGAATCCTTTTCACCTGTGCAGATATATGATCCGTCACCCCAGCCAGATGAGCTAACAACGCCGTAAGGTACTGTACCCCATCCATCTTCGCCTAAGGTTTGTGCTGCGCAAGCTCTATACCATTCATCACCAGGTTTTTCAGCATAATTATCTTCAAATTCTTTGGGTAAATCTTTTGCAATCTCATCATCACGGTAATATTTTTGGTCAAAGAAACCAGCTTGTCCAGAGTCAACTCCGACAACGAAGGGAAGTTCCCCACCTTTGTAAGCCAGATCAATGATATTGGAATTCTTGAGGTAGGCTTCATTGTTATAGGCGTATATGGATTTTATACGTCCATTATCATTCATGTCCACCCCTGCTGTCCAAAGACCAGGTTTTACATTTGGGATTATCCCTTGGCACCAGGTTGGTGGATCTATTGTATAACATGGGTCACTTACCACCATGGCACCTGAATCGATTTTAAAGGTTTTTTGCATCATATGAATTTATCTCCTTTTTTTGGGGGATTTTATTATTGGTTGCGCTTTTTGTTTGCTACCTGTCTTAACTACCTTATAGGAATTTTTACTAATTTTAACTACTCTTTTTGCCATTCTAATTTTACAAATTTAAAGGTTAATAAATTATGATACAAATATGTTTTATAGTAATATGTTTATAGGGGCTGGGTAATGTTAGTGGGATTCTACTATTTCAGGTTTTTTAACCCATTCAAGGAATTCTTTTGGGGTACCTTCGAATAGTACTTTATTTCGTTTAGACCCAATACTTTTACATTTGAGGATTAATGATCGCTCGTTATAGTTGAAGTTTGTACCTTCATCGACAATAACATCGTAGGCGTAATCCTCCCACACATTTGTGGTACCAGGTTTGTAGAGGTAAATATCACCAGGGGTGTCACCTTTGAAGTGTGAGACAATTTGTGCGGCGAGGCATCCAATGCCGTTAAATAATTGTAGGTTATCTTTGGATAAACCGATTCCGTTAACAAGTTTGCCAGAGGCAAGGAACCGAGCAAGCTCAGTTCCGTGGCCTTTAGGGTACCCATCGAATTGACGGTACATTGTTGCAATTTTGTTTGTACGTACTTTGGAATCTTTATCCGTATACTTTCGGATAATGTTAGTTAGAGATCTTGTTCCCATTTTTGTTTTGATTTTAAATGTTAAATATACTATTTTGATTTGGATTCGAATAATTTCCTTAGGGATTGTTCTTGGGCAATTTTTTCTTTTACATCTTTTGCCGTTAGTCTATTAGCATAATCGAAATGCCATGCGTCCCATAATTGTATATGAACCAGTTCCAGTGGTTTGATTGAAGCAACCATATACATTGCGTAGCCATCTGCCACTGGGAATTTAATTGTCTCACCAACATGTTCGGTGGGATTCCTATTGCGTAAAAGATCTTTGAGGTCTGACAGGTATTTGTCGCAGGCCACATGATAACCTTTAATATTACCAAAATTTAAATCAGGAAGCTTTGGATCCTTGGGAGCAGAATAGATTTTTGCCATTTCGTTTTGTTTTAGGATACAAAGATAATCACAATATTGATACCTCCAAATTTATTTAATACATATTTTTAAAAATATATGTTGATATAACTTGTTTTAGTTAAAAATTGTTAGTACTTTTGTATGTATGAAAAAAATGATTGTATTTGTTATGTTAGCAGGGATGCTAAGCGTAACCGCTACAGCTCAGTCAGCTCACAAAGTTGATTCAGCTAAAGTAAAGACTGATAAGACAGTTAAGCCAGTTGTTAAGCCAGCTGTAAAACCAACAACACCAGTGAAGCATGAAGCTCATGCTAAGCAATGCTAAGCAGGCTGATGCAAAAGCTACTAAGTAATATTGGTGCTTATTGTATAAAGGGTAATAAATGTCACATAAAAATATGTGGCATTTTTTTTTGTTTTTTTTTGTTTTTGTGAAAGGATGTTTTATCTTTGTGCCAACAAAACAAAATAAACGTATGACTAACTTAGTATTTACAAACAGGTCGCAAGCTGTTAAGCAAACAAAATTATCCTATCTTGGCGGAGTATCTTTGTCACAAAAGATTAAAAAGAACACAAAAAAGAATGTGTTAACCTACATTATATATTTGGCTCCTGCTGATCTTTCAGGTTATAATGTTTGTCCAAAGCATACTATTGAATGTAAGAAAGCTTGTTTATCTGAAAGTGGGCATAATCGTATCGATATACACAATGTAATTAATACTGCCAGAATAAATAAAACTAAGTTATTTTTTCAGAATAGGGCTTTTTTCAACTCATGGTTGTATGCAGAAATAGTTGCATACAAATTGCAAGCTGAAAGCAAGGGTATGGAATTTGCTGTTAGGTTTAACGGTACGTCCGATATTGACCCTACCTTATTTGTATACAATGGTAAAACCTTTTTTGAATTATTTCCTACTGTACAATTTTATGATTACACAAAGGTGGCTAAAAGGTTTAGCCTAACCAAAGAATATAAAAATTACGATTTAACATATTCGTTTTCAGGTAAAAATTGGGATGAATGCGAGAGGGCTTTAAATTCAGGTGTTAGGGTTGCGGTTGTATTCGAGAAGAGACTGCCCAAAACTTACAAGGGATATCCTGTCGTGAATGCTGATGAAACCGATTTAAGGTACCTTGACCCAAAAACTGTTATATGTGGTCTTAAGTTTAAGAAGGTAAGAAACAAAATTGATTTATCCAAAAATAAATTCATCATTGCCGAAAATGATACAAATTGTGTTTATTAAAAGGGATCAAATATGTTAGTAACAATCAGAAAGGATCTTAAGGATGACTACAGTTTTTCAACTGACAGTGGGATATTAATTGATAATGATTCAATATATCAGGCAAGGTATAATGAAGGTAAAGATAATCAATTTGAGATCTTTATAAATGAATCCTGGGAAAATATTGAAGGTATCGATTTTGAGATATTAAATAATAATTAATATATGAATATTTAAATCAGAGGAAATGAAGGCATTTTGATTGCTTCGATTGAACGAGCTGAAAACTTGTTCCAGGTTATAAGTACCAGTTCAAATTTTGTTCCTGGTAAGAGGGTTGACTTCGAGGATCGCAAAGGTAATAAATTTTATGCAGATACCTACAGGTGTGTGAAGACACATGATCTTGAATTTGATTCTGGTTTAACCAAACTAAAGATGTATCCAACATATTATATTAAAATAATTGTTTAAAATAATTTGGTTGTTTGAATTTATTGTTTTATCTTTGCCAATACAAAACTAACCCATACAATGTATTACAAAATAACAAACAACAAGACAGGTGGTGAATTAAAGCTATCTTACAATTCCACATCAATAGATGATGTTAGGGAAAGCATATTAATCTATATCAGTTTGGATAAAGATATAACAAACTTCACAGAAACGGATATTGCCGTTTTGTTGGTTGAGGCTAACTTAAGTTTGGCTGAATCAAATGTTCCTTTTGATGAATTGCCTGTGGCATTCAACAATGGGTATGTTCCGCCTGCATCACAAAAAGAAAGATATGTTCCAAAAGGACGTATCAGTTGTTCACCTGATTTCACAAAATAAAATAAAATGTCAAAGGTAGCAAAATTGGTTTATATATCCATGGTCACAAGGGTGATTGTGGATGAGAATGCGCCAGATCATGAAATTGTTGAAGCTTCAAGAAGAAGCTTTGCCAACAAAGTTAGGGATGAACTTCATGAAAATGTCGAAGATATAATCGATGATTATAAGAGTGAGCCACAATACTCAATGCCTGCATTCTTTTTATTTAAAACAAAATAATATTATGAACAACACAAATATTACCTTAGCTCAAAAGGATGCCATAGATAGGGTTGTTAAATTCTTTATGGAAGAAGAAAGGAATTCCGCCATGTCCGATATCAGAGATGAAGACATTGTGGATAACTTTGATGACTTGACCGATGATGAGTTCTATAATTTGTATGAAGCAAAATACGGTCATATTTGGTTCGATTTGTATACAATTTCTAAAATCCAATAATATGGCAGCTCAGAAAAGGGAGTTTATAGATTTCATGGAAGACCAAATTGGCAAGATTCGTTTAGCCATAAATAAAGAGGTTGAAGCCATGATGGAACCCATAGGTGAATTGGATTGCATTAATATGGGTATTGGTATTACAAATGACAATGGCAATGTTGATGTATCGACAATATTTTATGATTATTTCAATAAATGTGTTTGTGTGAAAGATGAAACTGGTTTAATCCATGACATGATGGATTTGGATACAGATAGTATGAACGCAATATATGAACATGTTTATTATCGTCTTTACCAACAGGATTAATAAAACAAATATTTGACTGGTTCAAAATTAATGATTACTTTTGTATAAAAAAAACATGGTAATGGTTAAGAGTAAGAAATTGAATGATGAGCTGGACGTTGTATACAACCCAGAATCTACGGTTAGGCTTAAGTGCATAAAGGAACATGAAGTTAAGTTTCCAGATGCCAATGGTAAGATGACCAAGCATACTTATAAAGTTGGAGATATCTTCGAACGTAGAGATATCTTTTTGAAGCCCACCTGTTGGTGCTTAACATAAAGAGTGTTATTTGTTGTTTGTTTTGTTTGGAATCCCTCAGTCTTAATTGATTGGGGGATTTTATTATTTAAAAAAATATATGTTAAATAGTTTGGTGGTTTGAATGCTGTAATATATCTTTGCAAAAACAAAATAACTATGACAAGAATTAAAGTATTACCAAAGGCAATTACCGACAGGGTATCTGTAAAAAACATTAAAGAAGGATTTGGACATGACCTACAGGGTTTATTTGCCAATATCTATTTGGACAAAAAGAATGTTGGATATTACAATGATGATGGTTGGGGTGGTGAAGTCGACTTGCATTTGAAGTCGGACGCAGGTGTTATCCTACAGGACTTATGCGTTCAAAACAATGTTAGACAACTTATGTTTGACAATGGTTGGGATTTTATAAAATTGGAAAATATAACAATAGATACACAAATAGAACATATATGTTTCTGTTTGATTGATGATTTTCTTTCAGCCAAAGAGAAAAAGAAATTTCTTAAGAAATTGGAAAAGGATATGTTGAAAGGTATTTGTATTGGTAATGATAATGGGTATAGGCTTATAACATTTAAGGCAGGTGATTTGAAAAATATGGTTGAATATATTGGTATCAATGGTTTAACCACACAAATTAAGACACAAATATTGCCAATACTTAAAAATGGGGATCGGATATTAAATACAAATTTAAAAGAATTGGGAATAGAGTTGGAGTAATCCAACTTTATTTCTTATCTTTGCAAAAACAAAATAAAAATGAGAATAATAAATGTGGTTGAAATAGACCGTGGTATTTTAAATACCGTTGAAAGCTTTGTAATTCATAATGATACAAAACATCTAAACCCAATGGTTGAAAAAGCTGAAGAATATTTTATTAAACTAATAAGGGATGCCCATAAGGGAAATAGTACCGATGCGGATTTGGATATTGATGAAGAAATCGATAACGCCCTCGAAAATGGCTCATGGGAAAATAACTCTGGGCTTGAATACTATTTAATTTGGAGTAATGTAAACGAATAACAAAAACAAATATATGTTTATTTGTTTGGAAATTAAAAAAGTTGTTGTTTCTTTGCATAAACAAAATAACGACAATGGATTTAGTTAAAGCGGAACAACTGGCAATTGAATTAATGAACAAACACAACCTTATTGATAATGGTTGGCAGTTTGAGTTTGACAATGCTAAAAGACGTTTTGGAGGATGTAATTACACATGGAAAAAGATTACCTTATCCAAACATTTGGTTCAACTGAACGATGAATTTCAGGTAAAAGATACAATATTGCATGAGATTGCCCATGCACTGGTTGGACATAAACATGGGCATGATAGTTACTGGAGGATGAAAGCAAGGGAAATTGGTTGTAACGGTGACCGTTGTTACAGTAGCGATTTACCCAAACCAACACCTAACTATATCGGTACTTGCCCCAATGGACATGAATTTAAAAGATTGCGATTGAGTTTAAGTACTCGTAAAGGTTCATGTACCAAGTGTGATAAGAAATATAATCCTAATTTTTTATTAGTTTGGAAAAAGATTAATCATGAGTATGATCCTAATATGGAAAGATAAACTTACAGGTACTTGTAACAGTTGATGATAATAAGACCGATTATGAAATTCTTAAACATAGTAGAAAACAATTAATTGATAAGGTGAAGGGTGACGATCTATTTTTTGGTTTGGTTGAAATAAAAACTATTCCTGGTTTGGATCTAAATAATTCTTAAAAAAATTTGGTGATTTAAATACTATTACTTATCTTTGCAGAAACAAAACAACTATGAAAAAAATAACGGAAGATACTAATGTACCTTTTAAAGCCTACGAAGAATTGTCATACACGGACAATGGTGGACAAGATGTGGTTATTAATATTAATAACGTACCTTTTGGTAAGGCAAAAGTTTGGTTGGATAGTGAAATGGATGAACGTGAATATGTTTGTATAAACTATGAAATAATTTATTTGGATACCTTAACTAAAATATAATCAACATGTCTTTTACAATTTTATATAACCGACAATTCATAAAGGTGGATGACAATCATGTTATACCTTTCATATTACAGGGAGATAACAATGTCTATGAGGGTCGTAACGACAGGCGTAGAGCGAGGGATTGGTGTAACAGCTATGCCCACACTAACGGTATGAATATCATTGCCAACAATAATGAATTGTTGCAAAATATCGATGAGTACAGGTTGAAGACAATTGAGAGATGTGAAGATGATACCAAAAAATATGGTGAAGGTTGGGAGTATAACGATAAGCACTGGGGGTATCATGTTGCTGTAGCTATGTACGGTAAAGGTACAAGGAATACAACATTTTCTCAATACAAAGCTTTCTATAAGAATGCTATTAAGAATGCAATGACAATTGAGGAATTGAAGGCGAACGGAGTATCTATTTGTTTATATGTATACAGGTGGAAAGATACAGATATTACCGACAAAGGTTTGGAAATTAAGCCTGACGTTTGGTTCAGTTCAACTGAACAATTGGTTAATACGATTAAAGAATACAGGGAGTACTACGGTTCGAAATTCAACATTTTCCTAAAGCAAAGTGGGATGCAGGGTTTTATGGATAAAAAGGTAAACTTAAACAAAATCAATAAGATTAATAGGAATAATGATAAGGTTACGGTGACGGTAAACGAATATTACGTACTGGCATATGGAGAAAACTTTAGTTTCATTAAAAATACAAGGACTGGATTTCATTATTCCTATAATTTAACTGGAGGCAAAAGCTTTATTAATGAAAAGGAAGCCACAAACTTTTTAAATAAAATGAAGAACAGGGATAAATTTAGTGTTAAAAAAGTTGTTGGTGAGAAAAAATTCCTTACCTTTGTAAAAACAAAACAACATGACTAAGCCAAGATTTTTCCAATCCGTACTAAAAGAAATACCAGCTGATAAAGTTATTGCTCACGTTTACCCAAACCAAAAACAATTGCCCACATTGGAGGAACGTTTACCTGAATCAAATTGTCCTGATTGTGATTGTGGATCCTGGGTTATTCTTTCAGTACAACAGCAACAGAACGGTGGTAAACCTTATATAGAATGTCTTAATTGTGGTTATTCAACACACCTATAACACATATTTTTAGAAATATGTGTTTTTTTATTTGTTATTTCAAAACTAATTATTACCTTTGCTAAAACTAAATCATTCAAAATGAAAAAAAACAAAAAACAACACACTATCCTAAAAGGGGAAGGTGCTAACATGCACACATTGTATGGTAACATTAATGTTGCCGATGACCACACACATTTTAGCGAGGTTACTGTTAACGAGGACAGTCAGCTAAGACACGAAGAACCCAATGGCAAATTTGCCGAACACAATACCTTAAAGGTTGAAAAAGGTAATTGGAGTATGGGCAGACAAGTTGAGTATAACCCATTCAAACAAACTGTTTCAACTATTTGGGATTAACAAATTCTTTCTTTAACCAAAGCAAAACAAAACAACAATGGCAAATCCTGAAATTCACGCAAAATCCAGCGTTAAAAGATTTGGTGGTAAAATATCTGATTACATGGATATTCATATTTTACTTGACAGCCCAAAGGTGGCTATGAATAACAATTCAAGTCGTATGCTAACCCATAACACATGGTTTGCCTACACTATCATACCTAAGATATTTGGCTACAATATTGTCAATTCTGATGGTAAAAGTGTTGATACGGTAGATATTGCCATGTTGCACATTGCCGAGGATTTTAGAGGAAAGTTTATCCCAACACCACAGGACTATTTACAGCACATGGTATTACAGCCTTGGATGCACAATGGGGTTAAGGTAATTGATAATCCTGAGAGTATTAAGATTGCGGAACAATTTTTGGAAACAATAAAACAATAACAAAATAATGAAAAACTTAGAAACAGTAATAGCCCTATGGAAAGAAAAGGGCATAGAACAAGCTAACTTTATTTTTTCTTGTGGCGGTGATAGCATGGGCAATACCGAATGGGAATTGCTTGACAAAGAGGGTGAAGTGATAAAAGATGATGTGATTAAGGATTACCTTGATGAACGAGTTTATAATGATGTGGAATTTTATGTAAATTCCGATGGACACTATAACGGTGAAAGCGGCACAGTTAATGTTCAACTGAATGACGAGGAAGACGATTTCACCTTTTCCAAAGATACCGAATATGAGTATAGTGAAAGCGGTACAGAAGAAACAATATATACTTTGACTGAAGAAGAAGCCAAATTCCTTGCCGAGCATGTGAATAATATTAATGGCGGTGATGGCTCTGTAACCACTAACTTTAAGCATGATTTCATTATGACCGATGAAGAAGAAGCCATGCTTAAAGACCTTGAAGATAAGTTATGGGATTTTGTCCGTACCTTTGAACCTAAAGACGAATTAGATGGTGAATTAGAGGATTGGTTTACCTTTAGCACACAAATTGATAACCATGCCGATACTGCTGAATTAACTTTGCAAGGTAACGAATTAACAATATCCATTGACTATAATGTAACTGTTTTCAAAAAAGATTAAAACAACAAATATATATGAAAATTGTAATAGATAATATAACTTTCCCTTATGATGAGGGTTGCCGATTGCTTAAACTAAAGCATACTGAATGTCCTTTTCCAAGTTTGGCTGAATTTTGGAATGATATTAAGCCCATGACCTTTGCCGAGATTGCAAAGTTTGAAAACCTTGAACATAGACGAGTTGGTATGTTATGTTTAGGTTTGGAAAGGTTGGTTGAGCAAATTCAGCCAGAATTAATTGACCGACAAACAATTAAGAAAAAAACAACATGGATAAATTCAAAGGGTGAATTGGAAACTGTTACCTTTGATGATACCTATGAATTGTTTGAGGTTTCAGGCGAATATCTTAGTGAGGGGTTAAAAGATTGGCAGAAAATGCAACCTTGTCATTTTGTGAAGTTCAAAGATACATCTACCGATAGACAATACATGATATGGGTTGATATTCAAGATGTGTACCGAACAAATTATGATGTAAACAAAGGTTATTTAAACTTTGCTTATTTCACCCCAAAAATGGTAAATGCCATACAAGCCATTGCATGGACAATGCAAGTGAATATTGAGAAGGACAACATTGAAAAGATTATCCGACAAGGTGATTGCATATTGGTTAAGCCAAAGGAAAATAGATTTTGCGAACCGAGGCATTTGACCGAGGAAGAGTACCGAACCTTATTGGTTGCCGAAAGTTAATAAGAATGTTAATTTGCTTTCTTTTCATCACGATTTACCTTAGAGCATAAGGGTTGAAGATTGGTGTAATGGTTTAAAGCTATTACACCTTCTTCATTTATAGCCGAGGAAAGAGGTTCAATGTGATCAATATCCCAACCGACATTATATTCCCCCTTTTTATATAAACCGTAATTCTCCCAGGTCATCCATGATTCCCAAAGAGATTCAATATGTGTTTTGAATTCCTCAAAGGTACAACCAATTATATCAAAAGTTTTACTATTCTTTTTATATCCGTTCTTTTTTAATGCTTTCCGTACACTATCTTTTATATTTAATTTAAACCTAAATAGAGGATCAACTTTTCGTCTGGCTGAAATATATTTTGATGAGTTCGGAGCACCATCATATTCAAATCTAAACCTTACTCTTCGTTCGGTTTTACGTGGGTGTTTCTCACGCATATAATTACGCATGTATTCTTTTCGGTTATTATCTTTTTTTTGCTTTTCAAGAATATCAATCTTATTTGCTTTATAATATTCTCTCTTACCTGCCAATTCACAGGACTTACAAATTTTTGAATACCCAGTACTTGAAGATTTTTTTCTATAAAAAGAATTAGCTGGTTGATCCACAGCACATTTAGTACATATCATAATATTATATCTTGTTTAATAACATTTTTATTTTTCATATCTTGATATATTAGATATTCAATGTATTTAGATTTGTTTTTAATCTTGTTCAGTTCATCAAATAGGATAGGGTCAACTTTAATGCTAATGGGTTGTTTCTTTTCGTTTTCGTTAAGTTTCTTTCTCATGTTTATTAGTTTTATATAAATAGTTTAATATTAAGTAAAAGTCATACAAAAGAAATACTTTTTGGTTAATAGCCTATCCATTTTTTTAATAAATTTGGTGGTTTGAATATTCTTACTTATCTTTGCAACAACAAAATAACTTTGCAGTATGTTAAAACATAAAGGTGATAAAGTTACACCATTATTAGTGTATCATAAATCTAATCCAATCTTTAGAATGGATATTGAGAGGTTTGGGTTGATGGTGATGAAAGGTGATAGTTATAGTTGCCATTCACCTGAAAATACCGAACCACCTGCAATATTTGGTAACATTGACAATTCGTATGATAGTACATTTGATGATGATGTTTGGTTAATTGACTGCTCATTGATTAATAATGAATGGTTTAGGGATAAGGAGTGTGATAATAAGTGTGTTGTTACATACGATAATATACCAAGAAATGTAATTACTTTAATTTATAAAGGTACAGGAAATTCATTATAAATAAAAACTACTTATTTTAATAAATTTGGTGGTTTAAATATTGTTATTTATCTTTGCAAAAACAAAACGACAATGAAAACATTGCACTACGTTATGATAACAAAGCACCTTACTGGTGATAGTGAGGTTTTATTCTTTGATAGTTCAGCCAAAGCAAGAGATTATTTCATTGCCGTAACAAACCCATTGTTAAAGGTTTGTTTGGATGAACAACTTGTCGAGGGTGAAGTTTATTTTCCTACATTAGATGCCAAGGGCAATGTTAGTATGTGGCGGTTCAATGGTGGGGAGAATGTTGCTTTGGATGAATTAATTGGTGAGGTTAATCATTGTTACCAAATTGGTTCAGCCAAAGTGAATGATGATGTTACCCATTACGTTGCCGATTTCAGCGAGTATGTGGATGAAAGCACAATATCATTTTGGAATGAAAAACAAGCTATTGAACAATATAATGACCTTATTGATAATGAACTTGAAATGGCAAATGACAATGGTTTTTATATTAATCGATATGACAATACAACATGGGTGGATGATGAAGATGAAGGTAAAATTTTATTCCAAGAAGAGATTGGTTTAACTTATGGTGAATGTTACTTTGGTTGGTTTGAACAGCCGACAAATACAATCCGTTGCGGAAAAATTGATTATGAGTAAATTATCGAAATTACCGATTGAATTGAAACCATTGATAATTGGGGTAGAGAAGACCGCTACAATTCCAAAGAAACATATGACCTGCTTAATAAACCAGAAGATTGGAGTGATGACCAAAGATTTTATGACAAATATAATAGAGGCTATTTTATTGATGACTTGATTGGTAAAGTTATTATGGTTAATAACATTATATTCAAAGTACCAAATTATAATAAATAGACTAAAATAAATTTGGTGGTTTAAATAAACTTATTTATCTTTGCAGAAACAAAACAACAATGGAAAATCTATTTTTACAAGCAATGAATGCTGATAAACTTTCAGCCATTAACGAAACAAAGGCAAATAAGGAATTTGCCATGAAACTCATTAATGATTTATCCCAGGTCTTTCATACCAATCATATAATTGAGGATGGTACAGACTATAGCTTAATAAGCATGAAGGTAAGTCCGATTTATAAAATCTATTCACAATATTTCAATGCCAATAAAAATGGCATTACTTTTCGTACAAAAAGTTATGGCTATTATTATTATAAAAATGAAAAACTTACTGGTAATAGGTTTTTGGGTGAACTGTATGAAAAATACAAAGAAAATGGTACAACAGCCGATAGCGGTTTTACTGATAAAAAACATGGTTACGTTGATTTTAGAATACCATTTCAACGTAACGATACCAACCTAAATAACATATTAAAAGATATTATATATCTTATGGAGCGAGAGGGGTTCAGAAAAAGATTTTAAAATAAATTTGGTGGTTTAAATAAACTTACTTATCTTTGCAGAAACAAAACAACAATAACATGAAAGTACTTTACTGCCCACTATGTAGCTCCGACCAAGTTAAAATTATTGACCACCAACCGTTGGCAACTAATGACGACCAAATGCCAATAGATACCGAAATATATGTATCATTGCATTGTGATTATTGTGGTGGAAATTCCAATACCGTTGGTGATATTACCTACCGACAACCAAAACAAAGATGGTTATTGAGAGAGAAATTACATTAGAGGATTTTGGCGATGAAACATTTAAAGTTAAATGCTTTAACAGTATTGCAATAGCATATAGCCCAAAACGTAATGTTATTTTACGTTATCCACCAAAGGAAAATCTTGACGAAACATTATTACAACAATGTTTGGATTATAGAGGTTTGGGGGATTTAAATACAACCAATGTTACCTATGGCGATATTATGATGAAATTCGGCAAACCTATTTTCATACATAATAAATTGTAAATAAATTTGGAAAGTTCAAAATAGTGTTGTATATTTGCAGAAACAAAACAACAATAACAATGGCAACAAAAAGCTGGAAGCTCGGAGAGCTATGTAAGGGCGGTGTAATTACCGTTGAAACCACTAAAACCCAAGTAAAGGTAATTGCAAAGAATTGGGATATGAGCAAAGGTACCTCAAAGTCCTCCAACCAAAGCAAAGCAAAGGAATGGGATAGACTTGAAGTACCAATTGATTATAGTTCAGCTGAACGCAAGTTGGACGATTATCTGAATGACTTAACCACAAGTTATTATGCAGGGCAAATACTTGATTGGATTAAAACAAAAGTAAAATTCTTACAAAGATGGTAAAATAAATTTGGAAAGTTCAAAATAGTGTTGTATATTTGCAATAAGAAATTTCAGTCACCAATACATGCAATGGAAACATCATGTGGCGGTGGCTGATTAAAATAGTCAGGTGGCGCAATTGGTGACGGTTGGTGTTGGGAACGAGACCCCTCAAAGGTATGCAGGTTCGAATCCTGTCCTGACTACAATAATAAAAATAAATTTGGTGGTTTAAAAATAATGAATTACCTTTGCTGAAACAAAACAATTATGGAACAACCAAAAGTAAAAATAGTCCTTTTAGATATTAACAAATACGACAGAAC